>JAEEGK010000207.1_pt1 | contig 146169 bp, 125 predicted proteins | sample 8958771 | NCBI WGS metagenome assembly JAEEGK01 (sample SAMN16246547, study PRJNA631951) | gut metagenome | biome: gut microbiome; feature: rumen; material: SC-attached | host: Bos | place: Iran: Karaj | collected 2018-10 | reverse complement strand
GTTATTCATAAAGTTTACGTAACGCTTAAGAACCTGCGGATCAAAGGTGATTGTATTTTTTACAGTTTCGCGGTATTTCTGGTTTTCTTCTTTTTTGAGCATGTTCATGAATGCCGAGTTATATACACGGTGCATACCCAAGGTTCGTACAAAGTAGCCTTCCATCATCCAGAAGGCTTCGGCAAGCAGAAGGGTGTCAGGGCATTCGCGTGCAACACGGTCTACAACTTCGCGCCAGAATTCATTCGGGATTGCGGCGTTGAACTGTTCATAGCTCAGTCCTGTTTCACTTCGGGTTGCAATGTCTCCTCCGTGTCCTGGTTCCGGATACCACAAGCGTCGGATTGATTTTTTAGCAAGTACCATTGCAGCATCAAAACGGATAATAGGGAAGTTCTGCGCAACGTGTAAAATTTCCTGCATTACAGCTTCGCGTGCTTCAGGATTCAAAAAGTCTATCTGTGCGGTATCGTTCCAAGGAAGTCCTGTACCGTCGTTTCCGTGGTAGATGTAGCGGGTGTCGCCTGTCTGATTGTCTACACGCTTAAAAACTACAGCGCAGTCATTTTTGCTGTAGTAGTGGTCTTCAAGGTAAAGAGAAACTCTGCCGTCCTGTGAAAGGTTTTCGCCGTTAAAGGTGTAGTGAGGGAACGGGCAGTCGCGTCGTTGAATAAAAAGATCAGGGCGGTTGATTACCCAGTCTCCGTCCATACCTGTGTGGTTAGGAACCATGTCAGAAGCTAAGCGGATTCCTCGCTGCCACAAGCGGGTACGTAAATTTGCAAGTGCATCCCAGCCACCAATGTTCTGGGCAATGTTATAATCGTAAAGAGAGTAGGCACTGGCTGCAGCTTCCGGATTTCCGCAAATCTGCTTGATTCGTCGGCTTGCTTTAGAGCGTTCCCATAGTCCAATGAGCCAAAGTCCTGTAAAACCTTCATCACGAAGCTTGTCGAGTTCAGGGTCTGGAATCTGGTCAAGGCGTGTAATAGGGTAACCGTACTGTTTTGTAAGCTGGTCAAGCCATACAAGAACTGTTTTTGCAATAAGAATTACCTTTGGCATCCAGTCTGAGTCCGGGCTGTAGCGCTCGTATTCATTCATCAGGTTTTCAAAGGTATAGGCAGACATATCTGGAAGGTCGCCGCCGCCAAATCCATGCCAGGCAGCCTTTTCTTCTTCGCTGATTGTGTCCATTCCGGCTAAGATTCGCTTGAGCCATTCACCAAGGAATTCGCCCCAGTATTTCTGGATATATTCAAGCTGTCCCTTAAGACTTTCAGGAGCAAATGCCTGAGGTTCCTTAAGAAGATTTATAAGGTCATGGTCAAACGGCCCGAATGTCGGCTGAGTTTTTGCAAATTTTTTAATGCTTGTCCAGGTTTTGCCGTAAAGCTTGTTTTTTGCAAGTTCTGTGTCGCCAAAAAGCAGAAGGAATGGTTTGAAGGCTGTATTTTCGTTTGCAAGATGAAGAAGAATCATTTCTTCGAGTGTCTGTTCGCGGTTTGAACGCTCTTCGCCTGTTCCTATATCAATTGCTGTGCGTGCAAGATAATCGCGGGCACTGCATTTTTCTTTGTAAACTTCTACTGGCGGGAATTCCTTAATAAAATCAATCAGGAGTGTATCAATTTCTTTTGCGGTAAACTGCTTATCAAGCTCGGCAAGCAGGTCTTTCATAAAGGTTGGAACTTTATTCCTGCGGTAAAGCATACATACATAGTGGAGAATTTCATCAATCAGACCCATTGCATTAAGCTGACCGGCACTTACTCTTTTGTTTTCATCACCGGTAACAGTATCAATGTAATTATTATAAAGCAGCTGAAAGTTGCGGACGTTCCTCATGTTAGCAAAAACAACGTTTCCGCTAGAGCCAAAAAGCCCCTCTTCAAAGCTGCAAAGGTCGCGTACCTTTTTTGATATATGAAATTCGTTATATGAAATGTGCATTACTTTATCCCCTTGATTTTATTAATCAATTCTTTGTTTGCGGCAAGGTCTTCTACCGCACAAGGTATTCTGTAAGTCCAGTTAAACTTTGTAACAGTTCCCGGAATGTTTATGCGTTCGTCGCTTGCTTTTTCGAGCCAGATTGATTTGTCCATGTATAAGAAATCCTGGAGAGGTGGAATGAACCATTGGCTGGCGCTTGTTGCAGAAAGACTTAAGATTTTCTGTGCGAGCTCCGGAGTGAAGTCTGACTGGGCAAGTGTCTGGGCTGCCTTTTCAACTTCGGCAGGGTCTTTTTCGAACAGTGCGCCTTCTGCTTCGCTTCCAATTCCAAAGGAAGTGGCATTTGCAATTACAAAAGCTTTTGCACTTTCTTTTTCTGTATCCCACCATTCACGGATTGTGCTTGAGTCGTGAACAGAAGTTGTTGTAACAGAAAGAGGAGTGTAATCTTTGAAAGGCACATATGGCTGGTTTGGTTCGCCCCACTGGCGGGTCCAGCGTACTACGCGCAGTCCAAGGATTTTATGCTGTTCCATTGTTTTTGGAACGCAGGCAATTCCAACCCCAAGGTCTTCGCCGCATGGTACCATTTTGAGACCGCTTGTGATTGCAGTGAAAATATCGTCGGCCTGTTTTTTCCAGAGGCTTACGTTCTTTTTTTCGAGCGCTGCAAAAAGATCGAGCAGGCCTTCTTTTTCCGCCTCATTCAAACTTGCCCACGAAGTAGAGTGGTCGTAAGTCCAGAGCGGAATATATTTGTTTTTAGCAATTTCAATGAGTGTGATGTTTGACCAGTATTCAACAAGCTTAGCCTTGATTTTCTGTGCGGCAGGCTCGTCTACAAAACTGCTCAGGTCAAGCTCCCAGATGTCGCGGCTTCCCTTAATTGACTTATCAAAAAGCCAGAGCTCTTCTTGGCCGATTCGGGTACACATAGTTTTTAAAATATTGTGTGCAACGTCTCGGTTCCAGGTAACTTCTTCCACAGCACTTGTAGGAATATGAGGTTTACTGAGCCATCGGATTCTGTCGTCGTCAAAGCCAAGTTCGTATAAGTCATCAACTTTTATAGAAGCATAAGGTTCTGTGTGGCCGTTGAGCGCATTGCAGTCATCAGCAGGAATTGCCCAGATTCGGAAAAAGCCGAGGATGTGGTCTAAGCGGTATGCGTCGTAATAGCGGGATGCAGTCTTAAGGCGCTGCTTCCACCAGCTGTAGTCCTGTGCCTTTAAGTTTTTCCAGTTGTAAGTAGGGAAGCCCCAGTTCTGGCCTGTCGGGTTTTCTCCGTCGCTTGGAGAACCGGCACGCAGGTCGTGATTAAAAAACTCAGGGTATGCCCAGGCGTCGCAGGAATCTTCGTTCATGAGGATTGGCATGTCGCCTTTTAGAAGGAGACCAAGCTTGTGTACCTGTTCAACTGCTTCTTCAAACTGAGCGGCCGCAACCATCTGACACCAGGCGTAGAAGAGATGTTCTTTTTTGAAGGCCTTTGTGTTCCAGCGTTTTGTAATCTGCTCGGCTGTAATTTCTTTATCATCATCATGCCAGCTTTTCCAGCTTGCCTGCATGTAGTTCCATTTGAGGTTTTTATAAACGCAGTAAGTTTTTACCCAAGGGTTTGCTTTAATCCAGTCGGTAAGCTCCTTGTCTGGCTCGCCGGTTTTTCCTACAGGTAAAAAATCATAAATCTGCTTGAGAAGGGTAGTTTTTGTATTCAAAATTGCGTCGTAATCATAACGCAGGGTGTAAGCGTTTGTTTTTACAAAATCATCATAGGCTTTTTTGAACTTAGAATCAGAACTGTAAAGAGCCCCAAAGCCCGGAACTTCACTTATACGGATATAAATTGGATGAAGTGCAAATGCTGAAAGTCCTGAGTATGGTGAGCTTTGTGTTCCGGTATCATTCACAGGAAGCAGCTGAATTATACCAAGCCCGGCCTCCTTGCAAAATTGCGCAAACGGAATAAGGTCTGGAAATTCACCAATCACAGGATTTTCTTTTGTATATAAAGCGCCAAGCGGAACCGCAACGCCAGTAAGTTTTGTTTTCTGCATAGTTTCTATATTATAGCACGGAATTTGCAAAAATGATTAGAAAAATGCAGGAAAATCAGTTTTTGTTGCAGATTTATTCCCACAAAAGCTGCAAGCCGTTTTCTTCGTACTGATGAAATTTCTCATCTTTACTGATCAGAACAAGATTATTGCGGATTGCCTGCTGAATGAGCATGCGGTCAAATGGGTCGTGATGATTTTCTTTTTGCGGAATCTGGCCTATCGTCAGGTAATCGTAAGGTTCTGGGTTAAGGATAGTAAAATCATATTCTTTAGCAATATTTGGTAAATGAAGAATATTAATACCTTGAAAATCTAATTTTCCTGATTGATGTTTAATTGCTAATTCCCAAAAACTAATTGAACTAAGATAAATCTTATTCTCTTCATTAGAAATGATTTCAAGGGTTTTTTGTTTAATTTTTTTTGTATCTAAAAAAGACCATAAGAATACATGAGTATCAATTAAATATTCCATATACCCCTCCTACATTAAATCATTCATGTCATCAAAAAGCCATTCAGGAGTTATTTCAAAACTTTCATCTTCCCAATATGAAGCTTTTCCTTCGTAGGAACCAAGGGGACGTTTTTTTCTCTTAGGCATAGTATTTATCTGCGTAAGCTGTGCCACAGGTTTCTTTGCGCGTCCGTATAAAATGTGGACTTCTTCGCCCTGCATAACCTTATCCAAAACCGAGGAAAAATTTGCTTTAAAATCGCCGACAGTCATTTCTATCATGACTATAGTTTAAGTGTAACTTGTCAAGTTGTCAAGATAAGATCAACAATGCCACACCGGTGTAGCCAGCTTATTTGAAAATGGTTGTGCGCGGGTGAAGTCCGGTAGCCAGCTGGTGTCGTCGGAGAGCTCCTGGTAGAAAAGGTATTCAAAGTCGTAGGCTTCTATTAAGTCCTGAATGTCTGAATCTTCTTCTGGGGTAACCAGACGGTCTTCAATTTGTGTGATTTTGCCCTTTTTTGCAGGAATTGGCGTGTACTGATTCATCAGTGAAATGATTGCCCGGCCATCTGCATTTTCTTTTAGCCAGGCAAGAACATCTGATGTTTGTTCAAACTTACCGGGCATAAAAAGGTGTCGGATTATTACACCGGACATCATTTTTTCGCGGGATTCTCCGTTTTTTGAAACTTGTACAATGTCTAACGGGTTGTTTTCTATCATCCAGCGGATTGCGGCGGTTGCACTGGCAGGGTAGTCTGGCGCTGCAAAAAGGCCTTTCGACAAATTGCCGTCAAGCGTTTTCAAATCCGGAAGCCATATTGTAACAAGCCCCTTCAAAAGTTCAAGCATTTCAACAGACTCATATGCAGAACTGTTCCAGCAGAAAGGCACTGTAACTCCACCGTCACGCGCGGCCCTCAAAAATTCAGCAATCACCGGAATATGATGACTTCCCGTTACAAGATTAATATTTTCTGCACCGGCGACCTGCAGCTTTAAGCATATGTCTACAAACTCTGCGCGGTCTACCACTCGGCCCAGCCCATCCTGACTAATCTGATAATTCTGGCAAAAGGCACAGCGCAGGGTGCAACCTGTAAAAAAGATTGTTCCGCTGCCGCCAGAAACTGTTATGAGGGGTTCTTCGCCAAAATGGAGGCCTGCAAAAGCAATGCGGAGGTCTGCGGGTTCGCGGCAAAAGCCTGCATGGGGTCCCTGAGCCTGTCGAAGGGCAGTACGATCTACTCCACATTTCCTTGGGCACTGTACGCAATTTTTATAAAGAGTTTCCAGATCCAAAATTAATATGCTCCCTTAGAAACAAGCACCATCATGAGCTCCTGAAGAATATCAACAGGCAGATCTTCTGCTTCGTAATTTACAAGGCGGCCAATTTCCTGCCAGTCTTCATCGGTAATCAAATCCTGGTCTTCGTCGCTATTATCTAAAAATGCAAGAAAGGCACCAAGCTTTGCAGTATTGTCGGCACCTGGTTCGTAAGTTAAATCTGCGCCATTCAAAACATATGTGTTTTCCCAGTATTCAAAAACAGAACCTGGAAGTCCCATAGGGCAGGAAGTTGCGCGTTCAAAAAGATTTCTTAAATCGTCACGGATATCATTGTAGCCCGAAAATCCTGGTTTATTGTTGCGGGCATGCTTTTTGAGCTTTTCAACATCACTTAAAAATTTTCCAATATCAGTCATAAACATTATTATAGAAATAAAATGGAGACTATACAATAAGGTGGATTGACACGTCGTTTCGCTCCTCGCAATGACGAGAACAGTTCGTGTGTCATTGTCGGGCTTGACCCGATAATCTGTTTTACAATAGACTCATCTTATGTTTTCAGATACACACTTTCACTTTAAAATGATGACAGAAGAACGCGGTGTCGACGGTGTTGAAGTTTTAACAACAAAGGCCCAGCGTAACTGCTTTTTTGGACTTGATATTGGTACCCGCGCCGGAGATCTTAAAGGAAGACAGCTTGCCGTAGAAAAATGTATTGCGGAAATTACAGATTCCACTCTTGCAGATAAAGCCCGTTCCTTTATGTATTTTTCAGCAGGAATCTGGCCGGATGTAGACAGCATCAAAGACAGAGACAATCAGATGAAGCTTTTGCGCGATTCTATTACCCCGGACTCAATCATTGCAATAGGTGAGTGTGGAATTGACCATCACTGGAATCCAAGTGGAGAAGACGGCCGCTCGGAAGAAGATTTTGATGAACAGGTTTACCGTGGAGAACGCGAACTTTTTGAAGCACATATTGAACTTGCCCGTGAACTTAAACTTCCTGTAATTGTTCACAGCCGCGACGCATTCCAGGACACATTGGACTGTATAAAAAACATAGGTTATCACAATGGAATTATCCACTGTTACAGCTACGGCATTGAAGAAGCCCGCGTCTTTTTAGACCTTGGCTGGTACATTGCACTTGGCGGCGGCATAACTTACACAAAAAAATCAAAGTTTGAACAGATGCAGGAATTAATCCGTTTTATTCCTTCCGACCGCCTTCTTACAGAAACAGACGCACCTTATCTTGCTCCTGTCCCTTTCCGTGGCCAGGCAAATTCTCCTGTTCTTGTAGAGTATGTTTTTAATTACATTGCACAAGCCCGCGGTATTACAGTAGACGATTTGAATGCAACTGTAGATTCAAACATTAATTCATTATTTTTCTGATTTTCCTCAAATTCTGTGATATAATATTTTAATCAGGAGGAGCGTTATGCATACAGCAGCTTTAGTTTTGGGAATTGTTTCCCTTGTAATTGCAATTGGTGGTGGTGCAGCCGGAATGGGCTGGATTGGTTCAGTTTGCGGTATTCTTGCTATTATTTTTGGTGCATTAGGAATGAAGGCCGGTGGTGAACAGAAAAAAACTGCCAAAACAGGTATGATTCTTGGAATTGTTGCACTCTGCTGGGGACTTATTGTTACAGTAGCTTGTATTACCTGTATTGGAGCCGGAGCAAGCATTCTTGACGGAATGGGATTCTTTGACTAAAGACTTTCCTTAAGGAATCTGGTTTACGTTCCCGTTTATAAATCTTGGTTTTATAAAACTGCCTCTTTACGGTCTTATGATCGTAACTGGTATTCTGAGCGGTGGTGCAATCTGCAAAAAGTTGTGTGCTGTTCAGAATATCAATTTTTATGATTTTATTGTAATTTCTGCAGTTGCAGGCGGTCTTGGTTTTGTTGGAGCCAAACTTCTTTATATTCTTGATTTTTATTCACCCCGATATTTTTTTAATGTACTTGGCTACATGCTTCTTCATCCAAAGACTTCAGGTTTAATCGAAGGCGGATTTGTTTTTTACGGCGGATTAATTGGCGGCATTGCAGGATATTTTCTTGGAATTAAAATTGCCGGAACAGATGCCCGTACCTTTTTGAACACCTTTGCTTTTGTAATTCCTTATGTTCACGCTTTTGGTCGCATAGGATGTTTTTGTGCCGGCTGCTGTTATGGAATTGAATACACAGGCCCTCTTTCTGTTGCAGGCCATTTTCCGGTACAGCTTTTGGAGGCCTTGCTGCTTTTTGTGTTTGCATTTGTGATTCTGGGGCTTGTTTGTAAGAGTTTTGGGATGACGGGGATATCACTATTCCTATATTACATTCTTTACTATTCCATCCTGCGCTTTTTTCTTGAGTTTCTGCGGGGCGACGAAGCAAGAGAAAGGGTGAGCTTTGAAACAGGTATTTCTCTTTCAATTTCACAAATAATCAGTCTGATTTTATTCACTGCCGGCATAATCCTTATTGTTTTGATAAAAATCCGCAAAAATGATAAAGTAAGACAAGTAGAGGCAACAGAAATTCAAAATGATTAGTACAACACTCTGTTATATAGAAAAAAACAATTCATATTTAATGCTCCACCGCACAAAAAAACAAAAGGATGTAAATAAAGATAAATGGATTGGAATCGGCGGGAAATTTGAAAACTGTGAAAGTCCCTTTGATTGCGTAATCCGCGAGGTGAAGGAAGAAACCGGTTTTGTTTTGAATAAACCCGAATACCGTGGACTCGTTACTTTTGTTTCACGCACAAGCGATGGAGCCGAACCTTATTATGAACTTATGCATCTTTTCTGGTGTGGTGATTTTTCTGTACCTGAAGGTCGTACTGCAGAGGAACTTCCGCAATGTGATGAAGGTGAACTTGCCTGGGTACCAAAAGAAAAAATGAAGGATTTACCTCAATGGGAAAGTGATGTTTTATTCCTTGATTTAATAGAAAAACATGCACCATTTTTTTCGATGAAAGTAGAATATTTAGACGGAAAATTAGTGAACGTTGTACAGGAACAATAATGCCCCTTCGACAAGCTCAGGGACCCTATAAAAATGCAACTTAGGAGTACAAAATGAAAATTAAAGTTAAAGACTTGTCTTATGAAAAAGTTATATCGCTTAAGTCCGAAAAATCCTTAAAACCAGTAAAGCCCGGATTGTTCTGGCGTAGGCTCATGCAGCTGCTTGGTAAGGGTGAACTTAAGGCAACTAACTTCAAGGCAAATTACATTGATATGGAAAAGCTTGGCCGCCGCGAACCCTGTCTTATCCTTATGAACCATTCCTGCTTTACAGACCTTTTGATTGCCGAAACTGTTTTTGCAGACCGCCCGTTTAATATTGTATGTACAAGCGACGGCTTTGTCGGTAAAAAATCACTCATGAGAAGTCTTGGCTGTATTCCAACAAATAAGTTCGTAACCGATTTTTTACTTGTCCGTAACATGAAGTACGCCTTTGATAAACTTCATACTTCTGTGCTCATGTACCCCGAAGCAAGTTATTCTTTTGACGGGACTGCAACCCCATTGCCTGCAACTCTTGGAAAATGTCTTAAGCTTTTTGATGTTCCTGTTGTAATGATTAGAACTTACGGGGCTTTTGCACGAGACCCGCTTTACAATAATCTTCAGAAACGCAAGGTAGATATAAGTGCAGATGTAAAATATCTTTTGTCACGCGAAGACATTCAGAAAAAGTCTGTTGATGAGCTGAACGAAATCCTGAAAAAAGAATTCAGCTTTGATAACTGGGAATGGCAGAAGCAGAATAATGTAAAAATCACAGAACCTTTCCGTGCAGACTACCTGAACAGAGTTTTGTATAAATGCAGCAGCTGTGGCACCGAAGGAAAAATGCAGGGCAAAGGAATAAATCTTACCTGTGGTGCATGCGGCACAAAATGGACTCTAAATGAAGACGGAACGCTAGATCCTGCAAAACCTTTTTCTTCTGTTCCGGCCTGGTTCAGCTGGGAGCGTGAGCAGGTACGTAAGGAACTCACAGAAGGCACTTACAAGCTTGATGTTCCTGTAGAAATCTATATGCTCGTAGACACAAAGGCAATTTACCACGTAGGCGAGGGTACCTTAAAACACGACACCAAAGGCTTTGTGCTCGACGGCTGCAATGGAAAACTGCATTACGAACAAAAACCTCAGGCAAGTTACAGCCTGTATTCAGACTACTACTGGTACGAAATAGGCGATATGATCTGCATCGGCGATATGAAAACTTTGTATTATTGCTTCCCAAAACAATCAGGCGACATTGTAGCAAAAGCCCGCATTGCAACCGAAGAATTGTATAAAATGAGTACATTGTAAATACTCAAAAAAAACTGTATATTTAGAAAGAATAAATTTAACTCAGGAGATTTTTATATATGTCAGAAACAATGCACGCATTGGAAAAGAACCCTAACTGGAAGGGTAGACGTGGTCCTGTCGTTCTTGTAATTATGGACGGTGTAGGATATGGAAAATATGAAGAAGGTGATGCTGTAAAGGCAAGCCGCATGAAGTATCTTGACTGGTTTACTGCAAACTGCCCGCATACAAAGCTTAAGGCACACGGAACTGCTGTAGGTCTTCCAAGTGATGATGATATGGGTAACTCTGAGGTTGGACACAATGCTATGGGTTGTGGCCGCGTATTTGCTCAAGGTGCTAAGCTTGTAGGTGAATCAATTGCAAACGGTTCTATGTTTGCTGCAGATACATGGAAAAAGCTTGTAAAAAATGTAAATGACAAGAATGCAACACTTCACTTTATTGGTCTTGTTTCTGACGGAAACGTTCACTCACATATTGACCACCTTAAGGCTATGATTACTCAGGCCAGCAAGGATGGAGTTAAAAAGCTTCGTGTTCACGCTTTGCTCGATGGTCGTGACGTAGATCCAACCTCTGCCTTGAACTATATTACTCCACTTGAAGAATTCCTTGCAGGTTTTGCAGGAGTTGATTATCAGATTGCTTCTGGTGGTGGACGTATGTACATGACTATGGACCGCTACAATGCCGACTGGTCTATGGTAGAACGCGGATGGAAGGCTCACGTACTTGGTGAAGGCCGCAAGTTTGAATCTGCAACAAAAGCAATTGAAACATACCGTGCAGAAATCCCGGGAGTTCTTGACCAGGATATGCATGAGTTCGTAATTGAAAAGGACGGAAAGCCTGTTGGAACAATTGAAGATGGCGACAGCGTTATCTACTTCAACTTCCGCGGTGACCGTGCTTTGGAAATGACACGCGCATTTGAAACACCAAAGGGTGGAGATCTTCCATTTGACCGTGTACGCGTTCCAGCAGTTGAATATGCAGGTATGATGGAATACGACGGAGACGCTCATGTTCCGGCACAGTACCTTGTAAACCCACCAAGCATTGACCGCACAATGGGTGAATATCTTACAAAGACAGGCGTAAAGCTTCTTGCAATTTCTGAAACACAGAAGTACGGACACGTAACATACTTCTTCAACGGAAACAAACAGGGCAAGTTTGACGAAAAGCTCGAAGACTATATTGAAGTTCCATCTGACGTAGTTCCATTTGAACAGCGCCCATGGATGAAGTGTGCCGAAATTACAGACAAAGTTATTGAAGCAATTAAGAGCGGTAAGTATGACCACATCCGCTTGAACTTCCCTAACGGCGATATGGTTGGACACACTGGTGTATTCAACGCAGTAGTTTGCTCTATGGAAGGAATGGACTTACAGCTTGGACGCCTTAAGGCCGCAATTGAAGAAGCTGGTGGTATTCTTTGTCTTACAGCTGACCACGGAAACAGTGACGATATGTACGAGCACGGAAAGGACGGTAGCGTAAAGAAGGATGCAGACGGAGAACCAAAAGCAAAGACTTCTCACTCGCTAAACCCTGTTCCTGGTATTATCTACGACCCTGAATACAAGGGCGAATACGACAATACAAAGCTCAACGACGGTCTTGGAATCAGCTCATGGCCAAGCACACTCATGACACTCATGGGATATGTTCCACCAGCTGATTATGACAAGTCGATTATTAATCTTAAATAAATAAAATAGACCCCCGGGTCAAGCCCGAGGGTGACATTGTCATTGCGAGAAGCCCGAAGGGCGACGTGGCAATCCATGAACAAGAAGGCATTCAAATAACTGGATTGTCACGCTTCGCTCGCAATGACGGGACACTTTATGAATACCAATCGGGCGCCAAGAAACAGGACAATTACTCTTACAGATGATGAAAGAAATGAACTACGTAAATCGCTCGTAATTATTGGTGCCTCTGGGGTCCCTGAGGCTCTCGAAGGGCCGCTTAAAAATTTCATTGATCAGACTATAAACGCCAACTTACTCAACGCCCTCCCATTACTCCCGGATGCTTTCGCAGACCTTATCATAATAGACCCTCCCTATAACCTGACAAAAGATTTTAACGGAAATAAATTTGCTGCCCGCACAGAAGAAGCTTACGACGAATACCTTGCAAGCTGGTTTCCGCAGGTTTGCAAAAAGCTCAAGCCAAATGGCTCTCTTTATTTATGCGGCGACTGGAAATGCACTTCATCCCTGCAGCGGGCAATGGAAAAAGAACTTACAGTTTTAAACCGCATAACCTGGCAGCGTGAAAAGGGGAGAGGGGCAAAAGCAAACTGGAAGAACTCTATGGAAGATATCTGGTTTGGTGTAAAAAATGCTGACGATTATTATTTTGATGTAGAGGCTGTAAAACAAAAGCGTCGTGTAATTGCTCCATATAAAGTAGACGGAAAGCCAAAGGACTGGGAAGAAAGTGATGACGGAAATTACCGACTTACTTATCCTTCAAACTTTTGGGATGACATAAGCGTACCGTTCTGGTCTATGCCCGAAAATACTGACCATCCGACACAAAAGCCCGAAAAGCTTTATGCAAAACTTATTCTTGCAAGTTCACGACCTGGTGACATTATATTTGATCCGTTCCTGGGAAGCGGAACTGCAAGTGTTGTTGCAAAAAAGCTTGGCCGCCACTACTGCGGAATTGAAATGAACGAAGAATACTGTCTGCTTGCCCAGAAAAGACTGAACCTTGCAGACCAAGATAAATCAATTCAGGGTTACAGTGACGGAGTTTTCTGGGAACGAAATACAGCCCAGCTTCAGAAAAAACAGGACTAGCATGGCAGAAGTTTATTTAATGATGAACAAGCCCAAAGGCTATGTATGTTCTGCCGCCAGTGATTCTCACAAAACAGTTTATGAACTTTTGCCTCCTGAATTACAAGACCTTGTAAAAAATGCCAAACGTGGTCACCGCCTGCACACAATAGGAAGACTTGATGCAGATACAAGTGGTCTGCTCCTGCTTACGACGAATGGAAAATTCTCACACAGAATTGCAGTTGCCCCTTCGACAGGCTCAGGGACCGCAGGAATTACCAAAACCTACCTTGCCACTTTAAAAAATCCCGTAAATGCAGAACTTCAAAAAGAATATATTGCCAAAGCAGCAGCAGGCCTTACGCTTCCTCCTGAAAAAAAGGCTCCGGAACAAGAGGCTGCTCCTGCAAAACTGCACTTTATAAAGGAAGATACCTGTAAAATTACAGTAACCGAAGGAAAATTCCACGAGGTGCGCCGCATATTCAGGGCACTTGGAAATGAAGTTACAGCGCTTGAACGAACTGCAATAGGAGCTTTTGAACTTCCACAAGATTTCCAGCCCGGCCAATACAGATTTTTTACCCCCGATCAAATAGTTTTTTGACATATACTTTTTAATGCGTTATAATAATAGAAATTAAATAAAAAGTTCTTCAGGTCTGCCTGTGCAGTACCGGTGATTTTATATATTTTTGGAGTTTCTTATGAAGAAGATAACAAATATCTTGATTATTCTTGGTGTGTTGGCAGCTGCTTTTGTTGCAACAAGTTGTGGCGCAATGGATCATACCTATGATAAATGGTATAAGTATGAGCATACAGGTACTATTTCTCTTCCTGTAGCTAATGCTGATGAAAATGATAGTACTAAAGATGGTATGTTAAAGAATGCAGAATTGTATGTAAGATACAATGCTACAAATGGGCTTACACTTCGTGCTATAACTAAAACCGCGCAGACTGTTAGTTTCGCTGGTGGTGCATATGAAATTCAAGGTGTTGAAATGACGGCAGGTGGTGAAAAAACTTATGATCCAAGTGAATTTGGTCCAGTAAAATGGTCTGCTTTGATTAGACTTGGTTCTTTTGTTCCTGAAGAACCACCTGCAATAACTATTGATATTAGTACGGCATTAAAGGGACAGTTTAACCTGAAACGAATTATTCTGGAAGTTCTTATTGGAATGTTAGGTGCCTAGTAATATCTGGATTGCCACGTCGCTACGCTCCTCGCAATGACGGGGTTCGGGGTGTTGCGGGGTGTCCCCGCAGAGGGGGTAGAGAGCAATAACGCGAAGCGTTGGTGCGAACGAGGGGGAGACTTCCCCCTCTTTTTTTATTTGTTTTTTCTTTTCTATAGGTGTATAATTTAATATCATGCTAGAAGTACTTAATGATGAGGATTATGAAAAATTCCGTAAGGTTATTTATGACCAGTGCGGAATTACATTTTCGACAACAAACAGGTCTATTCTCGACAGCCGCATAAAGGATTTGCTGCGTAAAAAAAATATTGCAACTCCTGCAGAATATCTTGATCTGGTTTTGAAGAACTCTGAAGAAATGAAGCTCATGCTTGATTCGGTTACAACTAACCTTACAAGGTTTTTCCGTAATCAGCCGCATTTTGACGCTTTTACTAATTATGTTATTCCTGCTGTAATAGAACAGAAAAAGAAGGGTGCCGACAGAACGATCCGCATCTGGTCTGCCGGTTGTTCTACCGGCGAAGAGCCTTATACTATTGCAATGATTATGAAAGAAATCTGCCCTCCTGGTTTTGATTTTAGGATTACGGCTTCTGATATTTCACTTAAATCGCTTATGGTTGGTCAGCAGGGCTTTTACGGCGACAATAAGGTAGATGGTATTCCTGCTGATTATCTTGCAAAATATTTTACAAAGGTAGACGGCGGCTATCAGGTAAAAAAAGAGCTTGCCGATACAATTCACTTTGACTACCACAACCTTATGAACGATTCTGGTGCGCGCAACCTTGATGTTGTTTTCTGCCGTAACGTTCTTATTTATTTTGATGAGCCTGCTCAACTTACTGTTATAAACCGTTTCTGGGATTCTATGGCTGCACAGTCGTATTTGTTTATTGGGCATTCTGAATCTTTGTTTGGTATGAAGACTCAGTTTGAATTCTTGAAAACTGAATGGGCGTGTCTTTACAAAAAGAACAGGTAAGCATCTATGGATAAGATTTCTGTAATGATTTGTGATGATTCTGCGCTCATGCGGAATCTGATTGGCCGTATTATTTCTGATTATGATGGTCTCGAGGTTGTAGCTAAAGCAGAAAATGGTCAGGATTTGCTCGATAAAATTCCTGTTTACAAGCCCGATGTAATTCTTCTTGATATTGAAATGCCTGTTATGACAGGTGTGCAGTTCCTTGAAAAACGAAAGCAGCTGCATATTGATATTCCGGTTATTATTCTTTCAAGCATTGCTACTCAGGGTGCCGCTGTTACTATGCGATGTCTTGAGCTTGGCGCTGCCGATTTTATTACTAAACCGGGTGGTTCTTCTGTTACCCTTAAAATCGGCGATGTTTCTGATGAAATTATTGAATATGTTTCAAGCTACGGTGCGTCTTATGCTGCTTTGCACGGTAAGACTGTTCCAGACCCTGATTATTTTAGCCATCTTGTAAAACTTAAGGCTGCAGAACGATTTGTTGTTCAAAAGAAGGGTGAGGATGCCGCTAAGCTTGCTGCTATTTCTAAAACTGAATTTGTTGCTCCGGCTTCATGGTCTGCTCCACGCAATAAGGAACCTGTTGTTATTACTCCGGAGCGTGAAGGCGGCCGCATAGAAATTATTGCAATTGGTATTTCTACCGGTGGTCCTAATGCTTTGCGCGATATGCTTGCAAAGATTGACCCTGAATTAAAACAGCCTATTCTTGTTGTTCAGCATATGCCTGCAGGTTTTACTGCTGAATTTGCAGAAAGCTTGAATCATATTTGCCCGCTTGAGGTTACAGAAGCAAAGAATGGCGAGCCTGTTCTTGGCGGTCATGTTTATATTGCTCCCGGTAACTATCATCTTTTAATAGAAAAGCGGCCTCTTAATGCTATTATCCGTTTAACTCAGGATGATTTACGCAACGGACACAGACCTTCTGCAGACTGGCTTTTTGAATCTGTTGCAAAGCAGTATGGTAACCATGCTCTTGGGGTTATTATGACCGGTATGGGCCGCGATGGTGCTGCTCAGCTTGCCGAAATGCGTAAGAAAGGTGCCTGGACTCTTGGACAGGATCAGGCTTCTTGCATTGTATACGGTATGCCAAAGGTTGCATGGGAAATGGGTGGTGTTCAAAAACAGGTGCCGCTCGAGTGCCTTGCTGCAGAGATTAGTCATCTTGCCCGCGCACATTTAGATCACTAGTGCTCAAGCTCTTTTAATCGTTTTTCGCATTCTCTGGCGCCTGCCTGGTTGTGTAATTCCTGGTAGGTGTCGCGAAGGTTATAGAGTGCATTTGTATCGTACGGGTTACGGCAAAGGGCCTGTTCAAAATGGTCGCTTGCCAGACTGTATTGTTCCATATTAAAAAGTGCTACTCCTGCAAGGTTCCAGAAAGAAGAATTTTCTGGTGCAAGTTCTATTCCGTCCTGACTGTAGCCGAGTGCTGCAACAAAATCTTCGTCGTTAATGCAGATTGAAGCAAGTGTATCCAGAACATCAAGACGTTCCGGGGCAATTGCGTGTGCTTTTTCAAGGGAGTTGCGGGCGTTTTTAATGTCGCCTGAATCGCGGTAGGTTATGCCAAGATTGTACCACAAAAGATAGTTATCCTGCTGTATTGTGATTGCCCGCTTAAAACAGGCGATTGCTTCGTAGTATTCACCGCCGCTTGCGAGAAGGATTGCCTGATTGTTCAGTTTGTCTGGTCGCTCTGTCATTTTTATCCTTATTTGTACTCCTGTGGTATAAGCTTGTTGAACAATTCTGAAATAAGCGGATTCTGGGCAAATTTAGCACAGTTTTTCTGGATAAGCTCTTTTCCAAGCTGTGCGGCTTTTTGTATGCAGTCGCTTGTATTCAAAAGTGCAATGCATTCTTCAACGGCAGGGGAGTTTATGCCTTCTTTTTGTGCCTGTGCCATAAGGCTGCTTATTCTTTTTCTGTCGCCTGGACGGGCTTGTATATGAAGCAGTACCGGCAGTGATTTTTTTCCTTCTACAATGTCGTCGCCGCGTTTTTTTCCGGGGTTTCCTTTTGTAAGGTTTATTACATCGTCGATTATCTGAAAGCCTACTCCAATCCGGGCAGCTGTTTTTCCGTAGGTGGCGGCCTGCTGTGGTGTGGCTCCGCCTGCTATAAAGCCAACCTGTGCTGCAAGTGAAGCAAGGGTTCCTGTTTTATTCTGTACCATTGCCTGATATTCTTGTGTTGTAGGAAAAACCTTTGTTTCTTTGTGCCAGTAAATGTCCATTGCCTGTCCAAGATGGAGGCGGCGAAGTTCGTTTGTGTAAAGCTTGTAAAAGGCAAGCTTCTGTTCGGGAGTGAGTTTTGCTGTTTCAAGGCATACCGGGGCTTCAAAATAAAGCCAGCTTGCACTGTTTAATGCATGGTCAATTCCGTAAGTTATGTGTGCGGCAGGTTTTCCGCGGCGAAGGTCTGCTCCGTCTTCTATGTCGTCGTGAATAAGGCTTGCTGTATGAACAAATTCTACAAGGGGAGTGAGTGAAAGGGCTTGTTTTTGTGTAAGCGCTCTTGCTGCGTTTTTCTCATCAAGCTTTTTTGCCATGTCATAGCAGAGCATTAAGAAAAGCGGGCGCCATCTTTTTCCGCCAAGTTTTATAAGGTCAATGTCTGGAGCTGCCAGTTTTTTTATAAAGGTTTTGTTCTGGGTAATTGCATCCGGCAGATTTGAAAACGATGCCTTCTGCCATTTACTGTCAAAGTCGTAAGGCAATGCGTCTGTAAGTGCGAGTTCAATTTTATCCTGCAGCATGGAAAGCTTTTTGTTCATATTTATATTATATATGAAAACTCGTTTTTCGCAACGCCCCGCGGCAACTGGATTTTCCCACTTGTTTTCACTTAATATCCACAAGTTATCCACATTTTTTTAACTCTAAGTGGTTAAAAATGACACAGTAGAAGTGATTATTTATTTTAATACAGATTTTTACAATTTTAGAATTAATACAAAAAGGGTTGCTAAGTTATTATAATATATAGAATTAGCGATATTTATGATATCTGCCGGCGAAAATAACTACATTTTTATGTAATACTTTATGTGGTGATTTTCTGAAGTGTTTTTGTCAAAAGCACTGGTATACTACTTTTTACTGAGTTTTCCACAAGTTATGCACACCGTTTGATGAGTGCTGGTAAAAAAAAAATCCGGCCATATAGACCGGATCTTGCAGGGCAGGGGAAAGTTTAACCTAAAGAAACTTCTCCGTGCTCGTTGATTGCCAGAATTGACTTACAGCCGGAACAGCGGAAGCGACCAGACTTAACTGCTCTAAGTTTTTTGCTGCAAACAGGGCATTCAATAATAAGAGGGAAAACAGAAGAGGCAGTTTGTCCGCCTTCAGAGAAGAAGTTGATTGCTTCCTCTGTTGAGTTTTTAATATTAAAGAATTGAGAGAATCCAAGAAGCTGGAATACTTCATAAACCTTAGGCTGGATTTCAAGAAGAACAATATCGCCGCCCTTTGGTTTTACCATTTTAAGGAATACTGTAAAGGAGCCGATACCTGTTGATGAAACATAGTTTAAGGCTGCGCAATTGAAAACAAGATTTACAAATCCGGCTTCAATTACCTGGGTGATTTTCTTTTGAAAATATGTTGAGTTATACGTGTCGATATATCCTGTAAGATAAACGATGAGTCCGTTAGGTACTCCAAAAGACTTGTCCAGACGTATCTGAAGGCTGTCATCTTTATCTTGATCAAAGCCAGGAATAACTACGTTGTTACTATCCATTTTAAACTATTTCTCCAAAATATTTTTTTAAACTAATCAATACTCTATTCTACTATATAAATGGGGCATATGTCAAATTGTTTTTGATTATTGTACAAAAATAGTGTATAATTGAATTAATTCTTACTGCCGATAATGAAGCTGGGAAGGATTTTATAAATTTATGAAAAAAGCGTTTAGACTTGTTCTCACTTATTTTCTTTTTCTCGTAATTGGAACAGCAATTGGAATGTTCTTTTATTATGTTTATCTGCATCTTCAGGCTTCTGTAGCAGGACAGCAGGCACCTTTATTTATAAAAGACGATATATTCAGGGTTCTTTTTTATGTTATAGGCTGCCTTCTGCTTTTTGTATGCCCTGTAATGGTTTATGCACGAATCAGTAACAAGGGTGGTATTGCTCATTTTATAATGTTTATTATCCTTTCTTGTGCAACCTGGGCTGTTCTTATTCCTCTTCTTGGACATTTTGAAAAAAAGATTACTTACAATACAAAAGACAGTTCTAAAGTACTTACAGAAGGTTATTTCCGCGAAAATGGTGATAAAGTTTACTATTTTACAGATGATTACAATAAAAATCCTTATACCGATACTCCAACAATTGTAATAGATACTACACCGGAAGGAACTGTAGAAATTGAAAATATCAAATCTTCCCGTGATTTTATTCTTTTCCGCGATTCAGCTCCTTACAATGATATATTATTGAAGAAAACCTTCAACGAATCAGAAAAGCAGTCTATAATTTCATTTTCTCTTATAATGCAGCATGCACAGAATGCATTTGAAAAGGGCTGGACCTTCTGGCTCGGATTCCTTTCGCTTGGGCTTTTGATTATGTCTCTTTACGGTGCTGCAGATCTTTTCCGCTGGAGACTTTTGAATTCCGGATTTCTGATGGTAATGACCTTTGGTATTTATGTTGCAAATACTCTTTATTATCATCCGGTTGTTACTTCATTCCGCAGACAGCATATAAACAGCAAAGGATTTTTTATTTTCCTTGGAAAATACATGGATGACCCGCTTCTTGTTCTTGTAAATGTAAGCTTGAGTCTTGTGTTTGTTATTATTGGAATTGTACGTTTTGCTACAAGAAAAAAGAGGAGCCTCTAGGCGGATAAGGTGCTAATATGAAAAAGATTTTTACTATTTTATCTGTATTCCTTGGGCTCGGTTTTGTAGTTTGTTTTGTTGCAGGAATGTTCGGCAATGTTCCTGAAATTGTTTCTTCGCGTTCAGTTTTCCTTTACCGTTTCTGCATTGGTATTGAATACTTTGCACGCTTCCTTCCTGCAATGGCAATTTCGGGCTTTATAATTTCACTTTCTGTATATTTTGGTCATAATTCTCAGGGAAGTTCACAAGGCTTTTCAAGCGCAATGGGTGACCGTTTTAAGCTTGTAATAATCGCCGGACTTGTTTGTACTTTCCTTATAACTCTTACAAACGAAACATTTTCTTTGTGGTCAAGACAAAAGCGTACTCAGCTTGAAAATAAACCAAAGATTATAAAAGAATATATTGATGTTGGAAATCTTCTTCTTCAAAACGGATTGAATGAGCGCGCTCTTGTATATGCAAATGCAGCCTTAAAGCTTAATCCAAATTCACAGGAAGCCCGCGACCTTAAGAGCCGTGCAGATTCAGAAATAAACAGAATTTATACAAGCACACTTAAATTTGATCTTACAAGAGCACAGCCGCTCGAAACAACAGATGATTCACTTATTATGGATGTTGATCAGATAAATGATTCATATAAATGTCTGCTTCAGGCCCGTTCTGCTTTTGATAATGAACAGTGGTTTAATGCACATTATTATTCAGAGCTTGGATTAAAGCTTACAGATCCTAAAAATCCTAATATTGATGAATTAAAGACAATTTCTGCTCAGGCCTGGAATAATATTACGCAGAAGCACAAAAATACAAATAATCCTGAATTTGAAATATATGATCAGAAATATAAGGGCTATCTTGCTCTTGTAAATAAAAACGACCTTGAAGCTTATTATATCTTCCGCGGACTTTACGAAAACTATGATGATCTTAAACGCGATTCAGATGTAATTTTCTATCTTGAAGTTGCTACAAACCGCATAGAGCAGCAGTACTTCTTTGTTGACGAAACTCTTGAACTTGAAACTTTTGAAAGTGCCAATGATGTTTATTTTGCTTATACTCATGATAACGGTGCAAAAGAAATTGTTTACTTCAAGGGAGTTACTTCAGTTCAGTCTACAGGTCAGTCAATTCAGTACCTGCGTGACCTTACAATTGTAAGTCTTAACAGCCATGGACGCTTTTTACGTAAGCTCACAGTTCCTTATGCAAAGCTCATGCCTGTAAGTGTAAAAAATCTTACTGCCGAAACAAAGGAAATGCTTCTTATAGACGAAAAAACAGACTTTGTTCCATATTTACTGCTCAAATCTGTAGGCCGCGATGACCCAAATATTCAGTTCGGACCTGTTTATTCTTATCCGAACGGTTCAACAGAAACAACTCCTGAATATCTGATTTTCCCGTTGAAATATTCTGATTTCCTTTTGCTTGAGCAGTCACCTAATAACCCTGAAAATAATTCGCTTTTCTATCTGTTTAAGTTTGTTAAGAATGCAGATAAATTTGGTTTTGCCCGCGAACAGTACGGACAGACAATGCTCAACAGAATTTTGTTCCCGCTTTATTTCCTGCTTCTGTTTATTATGCTTGCCTGCTTTGCCTGGGATAATCGTGTAGGCGGTAACCAGATGTTCCGTTTTGCCTGGGTATTCGGATTTCCGTTTATAATTGTAATAAGCGCATTCTTCTATAAATTGGCATTTATTTTGTTCAAGCTCATGAATTATACAATTCTATGTGTAACTACCGGAATTGGAGCTTTGGCACTTGGTGCAGTTGTATATATTGTGCTCATGATTATTATGTCAATTTCTTTCATGTCTAGGCACACTTGATGTAAACCACGCATAGTATTAAAATAGTCTCATATTTTTTTTCTGAAGGTGTTCTATGATGAATCTTGAAATGCTTGATAAGGCAGTACGCCGTGTTCCAGATTTTCCAAAGCCTGGAATCCTTTTTTATGATATTACCGGGGTGCTTGTAAATCCCGAAGCTCTCAAGTTCTGCATAGACCAGATGATAGAAAAATATAAGGATACTAAGATTGACGCAGTTGCAGCCGTTGAAAGCCGTGGTTTTCTTTTTGCCGCTCCTTTTGCAGAAAAACTTGGTATTCCTCTTGTTTTAATCCGCAAAAAAGGAAAGCTTCCGGGCGATACTTATGAATGCAGCTACGCCCTTGAATATGGAACAGCAACAGTAGAAGTTCACAAGTCTGATGTAAAAGCAGGACAGAAGTTCCTTGTTGTTGATGATTTAATTGCAACAGGTGGTACGCTCGCAGCCGCCAAAAATCTCATTGAGCAGGGAGGCGGGGAAGTAACTGATTTCTTCGGTGTAATCGGTCTTCCCGAATTAAATTATCAGTCTGTATTATCGCCTTGTAAAGTCACCACTTTGATTAATTACGCTGGTGAGTAAATAGATCCCGAAACAAGTTCGGGATGACGTGGAGAAAATAAAATGATAAAACTACCATCAAAATATAAATCAATTCTTAGCACACGCGAAACAGAACATGCGATTGTTGCTATTAAAGACTTTTTTCAGCTTGCCTTGAGCACTGAATTAAACTTGTATCGTGTTACAGCGCCTCTTTTTGTAGGTTCTGGAACTGGAATTAATGACGACCTTAACGGAGTTGAACGTCCTGTAAGCTTTCCTGTAAAAGCTTTGAACGAAAGCCGCATGGAAATTGTTCAGTCTCTTGCTAAATGGAAGCGTCTTAAAATCACTTCTCTTGGACTTGAACCTGGCTTTGGTATTTATACAGATATGAATGCACTTCGCCCGGATGAAGACCTTGATCCTATTCATTCTATTTACGTAGACCAGTGGGACTGGGAAATGGCAATTGACCCAAAAGACCGCACAGTTTTCTTTTTGCACGAAATTGTAAAAAAGGTTTACCGCTGTATTCAGAGAACTGAATTCTTTATTTATGACCGATATCCTGCAATCAAGCCTGTGCTTCCAAAAGACATTAAGATTTTGTATGCAGATGATTTGCAGAAAAAATATCCAAAGCTTACTCCAAAGGAACGCGAAGATAAAGTTGCCAAGGAATATGGTGCAGTATTTATTACCGGTATTGGCGGCAAGCTTCCAGACGGAACAATCCACGATGGACGCGCCCCGGACTACGATGACTGGATCACAGAATGTGGAGACGGTCACCGCGGTTTGAACGGAGATATTCTTGTATGGAACCCTGTTCTTGAACGCGCTTTTGAGCTTTCTTCTATGGGTATTCGTGTAAGTCCTGAAAGTCTTAAGCTTCAGCTTGAAGAACGCGGCTGTCCTGAACGTGCTAAGTTTGAATTTCATTCTAAGCTTTTGAAGGGTGAACTTACACAGACTCTTGGCGGCGGAATCGGTCAGTCAAGATTGTGCATGTTCCTTTTGCGCAAGGCTCACATCGGCGAAACTCAGGTTAGCGTCTGGACAGATGAAATTAAGGCCGACTGTAAGAAGCGGGGAATTACATTGTTATAATGCAAACAGAATATAAATTTACATCTTCAGAACTGGAAGCTCAGATAGAAACTCTTTCTGCAAAGGGGATTACTGAGTTTTCAATTCACGATGCGTCCGTTGCAAAGGATAAAAAACGGCTTCTTAAGATAATCAATCTTGTGGCCCGCTTTGCACCGGACGTTTTTGTTTCTATACTGGCCGATGCTTCTGTTATTGACCGTGAAGTTGCAGCTGCCGCAACACAGATTTTCTGTTCTTTTGATATTCCGCTCGAAGTGACCTCTAAAGGAGGCAAGCTTCTTTTTGATAAAAAGTTTTATTCTAACAAAGCACGCTTGCTCAACGACTTTGGACTTGTTTTTGGTTTTGATATGACTTATGCAGAAGCACCCGGCGATTCCCTTAAGCAGTTTTTAGACCGTCTTGATTTTGCAGTACAGCAGTATCCGAATCACATAGATTTTCCGCAGACAATGAATGTAGAAATGGAAAAAACTGCCGGAGTTACACAGACTTTTTCTGCACAGGATATCCGCTATGCACGTGATGTAGCCTTTGCCTGCAGAACCTTTTATTCAAGCGGAAGGGCTGTTCCCTGGTTTTTGTCTGTACTAAAACCTTTGCGCATTTATGCTTCACGTTTTTTTGCCGATTTTGCTGAATGGCAGCGCTGTAACAACTGCGGCTATAAAAGTGGTTTTGTTCCCGAAGCCGAAAAACACCTTGCTCTTGAAAAAATGCAGCTTTTGTTTTTAGAAGTTAAATATGAAGAAAAAGGCCAGCATGAACTTATTCCGCTTGTTAAGGATATTGTAAGGCTGAATGGTGCAATGTCGCGGCTTGCAGGAGAAGGTGAAGAATGTGAAGTTGTAACCTCATGGAATCCCGATGATTTATTAAGTGAAGAAGCAATGAATCTTGCAGCTTTTTGCGAAAATGTCTGCATGGAAGAATGCAGGGTAAAAATTTTTGCCGGTCAGGATGGCCCGGATTACGAGGTGTTATAATGGAACTTTCAATTAAAAACCTGGTTAAACTTGCAGTAAGCATATTTCTTATAGCCTTTGCACTTTTAAATGCTGGCTGCAAAAAATCAAGTGCACGCAAAGAAGTTCAGTTTGCGCGAAACGATGTTCAGCTTGCAGGCAGAGGATTTAACTCTAAAGCTATGGCCGACACAGCATATTATGACTCTGTTGAATATGAAATGGCCGAAGAAAGTGTTCCTGAAGCCTATGTAGAAGAGTATGAACGAAAATTAATCCGCACAGGAAACGTTTCTTTAGAAGTACAGACTATTTCCGATGCAGAAGATAAAATTGCAGCCTGGGCAAAAAGTCTTGGCGGTTATGTAACAAATGCAAACACCTGGCAGTATGGGGCCGGCTTTACAGTAAGGGTTCCTGCAGAACGCTTTGATGAAGCAATGTCTCAGGTTGGAGACTTTGGCCGCGTTACAAACAGAAGTGTAAACAGCCAGGATGTAAGCGACAATTATTATGACATGCAGTCGCGACTTGAAACAAAATATATTCTGCGTGACAAGCTCCAGAGTTATTTGAACCAGGCTAAAGATATAAAAGATTTACTTGAAATTGAACGTCAGCTCAACTCTGTTATAGAAGAAATTGAAAGCACAGAAAGCCGCTTCAAAAGACTTTCGGGACAAATTGATTATTCTACTATATATATCAATATGTCGTTCGAAGCCGGAAAAGATGAAGGCGGCATAATTCTGCCTGATGTTAAAAATGCCTGGAACGAAATTGTTTCAAAAATAATAGGATTCTTCTGGGGACTCTTAAAAGTTCTTTTCTATATAGTTATATTTGGAATTCCGCTTGTAGGAATTGCTGCCTTTTTCTTCTGGCTGCTTTTTGGAAAGGTTGGACTTTTAATAAAGCTGTTCAAAAAGCTTAAAAAGTAGGCTCTGATTTTACAGAAAACAGTTCAGAAGTAAGTTCGCACGAGTGAAGGTATATTCGTTTTGCGGCTGGCCCGTTATAAAGGGTGTCGCCTAAAATGGGTATACCTTTACTGCTTAAATGTACCCTTATCTGGTGAGTGCGTCCTGTGTAAAGAGTGCATTCAATTAAAAAGCATTGTTTGTCTTCTACAGTAATTTTACTCAGCACCTTAAAATCGGTTTTTGAATACTGACCATCAGGTGTCTTTCCCCATTTAGCTGCCTGACTGCTTGAAGAAATACGGTCCATATTCATTTCTACTGTAAACTGCGTGCCTTGTGTAAGTTTTGTTCCGTCATTCAGCTGAACTGTTTCAGGAACAACCGCCGCATATTTTTTTACAAAAGAATGAGACTGAAAAAGTTCAGAAATCTGTTTATTAATTGCCCGCGTTTTTGTAAATAAAATCACTCCGCTTGTTTCACGATCAAGCCGGTGCATAATTCCAACATAAGGCGGATTCCTGAGTTCCGGATTTTTAGACCACAAATATCGCACAACTGCATCGTGAAGATTGTCGCGGTTACCAGTAATTGTCTGTTCTACAGGGAAGAATGCGGGCTTGTTTATAAAAATCAGGTTTTCGTCTTCGAATAAAACGTTGTCTGGTGTAACTTCAAATTTAATGTCATCGGGCTGCTTTTCGTAAAAGAGTTTTTCCAGATCAAGTTCAACTGTGATTTCTGATTTTCCGCGAAGTTCAAAAGAAGGGCGCTGTGTATGCCTTTGATTTACACTCACTGCACCTGCAACAATGAGCCGGCGGATTTTTGAATTAGAAACATCCTGTCCAATGCGTGCGGGGAGCTCCTGTCTTAAAAATTCATCGAGTCTGATTTTTTGTTCTGAAGAAAAGTGCAGTGTCTGAGTCATTACTTTTCGTTCTCTAACTTATTTAAAAGCTCAGGCAGTTCATAAATTGAAGCAAGTCTGATTGTCTTTCCTTCTGGCATGCCTTTATTTGCCTTGCGCGCTTCTATCATAGGACGGGCATCTGGTGCAAGAGGCTTTCCGTTTGGACTTCCAATTAAAACTGCAGTTCCTCCAAGAGCAGCCCATCCGTCTGTATATTTCTGCATGTCATCTAAAAAAAGAGTTTCTTCTATTATAGTTCCAGCTTTTTTAAGGGCTGCAAAATAAGCATCGGGGTAGGGTTTACCATAAAAGTTTGCATCGCGTATATCTGTAACTGCATCAAATAAATCGGCAACTCCAAGCTTTTCAAGAACACGGTCTGAATGTTCATGCGGTGCATTTGTAAGAATAGACATAGGATAATCAAGTGAAAGTAAAAATTCCCTGAGTTTTGGCTGCGGCAAAAGTTCATCAGCTTCGTTATCGGGGTGTACATGCCGAAGAAACCATTCAAAATCAGTCATTCCTTCCGACCTGAGCCATTCAAGCGTAGTAGAAAAATGAACAATCCCCTGCGCCCTACGAACCTGCGCCTCTTCAATGCTGCATTCAAAATATTCCGCCACACATTCCAGCATCCGCCTGGTAATCCCCTTATCCATATCCGAACTAGCCGGGTAAAGCGTATTGTCCATGTCAAAAAGAAGGTGTTTAAATTTCATATTAGTGCCTAATTGTACATTTTATCCGGGGTTTATAGAAGTAGTATATATAGGAATCAATCCACATGCACCAGTCTGAAAAAAATGGCGGAAGGCTAGTTGAGATACTACAATAAAAATTCGCAAAAAAACTTGCGCGAAGGAATGGGAGAATTCAAAAACACTCTGAAGTACTGCCGCGTAAGCGTTTTGGAGCGTTTTTTTTCCATAAGTAGGCATCTAAATTTGATTTCTATATATATACATCTTTCAGTTGCTTTTTTCCGATAATATAGTACAATTTAAGAATAAGGGGAAAAAATGAAAAAACTACTTCTTTCTTTAACTGTTCTTGCAGTTGTACTGGTGGGCTGTTCTAAAGACCTTTCTTATGAAATCTCTGACAGCAAAATTGATGTAATCAATTCTGGAGTTGCACCTCTTGATATTGATGCTTGGGAAGCAGAAGTTGATGCAGATTTTGCAGCTGTACTTGAAGCACTTGGAACGGACGGAGATCTTGAAGCTCTTGCCGCTTTTGATGCTAAGTATGGTACAGATATGGCAGAAACTGGAGCCAGATTTGCAGCTGCTCGTTCAGGAAGCAGCGGTAAAGGTTCAAGCAGTTATCCAGCTATAACAAATATGCCTTTCAACAAAGATGGTGCTGTTTACGTTTCCGGCGGAACAGATGATCTTGTAGGAACAATTGTTGACTGGGTTTCTCCAAAAACTCTTCCTGGTTCTTACTATCACGCAGCTGTTCTTGACCTTGACAAATATGATCCAAATAACGAAGACGTATATTGTCTTGAAACAGCAATCAGCAAGGGTGCAGGTTATGAAACTGCATACCAGTGGCGTACAAAGGTAAATGCTGCTGTTCTTAATCCAAAATATTCTTTGACAAAATCAAAACTCGATTCTGCTCAGGCTTATATGGATTACTACTGCGACATGAACAACAAAAACATGGAATACGGATTCTTCAAGAATACTGTAAACATCTTTAATGTTGTTACAAAGGCCGACACTTACACCTGGTATTGTACAAAAGTAGTATGGTGGGTTTACAACAAATACGGTTGGGATATTGACTCAAACGACAGCCGCATTGACTGGACAACATCTGGACTTTATACAATTGTAAAAGACTACTATGCTGTTCGTTATTTCTACAGTTCTTCAAAGAAAAAGGCTGCAATCAACGATTACATGGCTTCTGCTAAAAAGAACATTGTTCTTGCAGAAGAAATTATGTTCTCTCCATACTTCACAAAAGTATTTGAAAAGATTCGGGAGAACTAATGCATAAACTGTCCGTTGCAACCGCAAAGGGCAGAATGAATACCGCAGGTTGCACAAAACTTGCGGTATTTTTTTTAGCATGCCTTTTTGTTTTTTGCGGATGTCCTGCAAATGCTTCAGATTCAAAAGATTCTCAATTTCCTTTTGTAAAGGACGGAAAGCTTTTTTCTTATTCTGTGCCGACAGAAGAACCGTCTTTAATAAAAGAATATGAAATTTCCGGGGCTTTGGAAGGCTACGCACAAAAGGCTGTAAGTGTTTCAAAAAAAGAAGGCTTTATTCTTGCTTGGAATCAGAAAACTCAATATTTGTACTATATAAATTCAGACGGGCATACAAGTTCAAAGGTTAAACTAAGCGGTACAATTGCTTATGTAAATAAACGCTTTGTTCTTATTCAGAACAGCAACTTTTCCCAGAACAAGGGCTTTTCTTTTACACTTTATTCTATTAAATATTCACGAAATAATAAAAAAATCAGCCTTAAAAAAGTGTGGGGCGGTAATGTAGATTGTTTTGTTTCTGACTGCTTCTTTACTTCTGACGGAGTTTGTATAAGCGGCGGAACTCAGGATAATTCTAAAAACAACGCTTTTTATATAACATCAAAAGGTATTCATAAATGCTTTTCTACAGCTAAAAATTCCGATTTCTTAAGACTTATAAACTGTGGAAAAGAAGTTTATGGCTTTATGAGCGGGCGTGAAAAAGCTTATGCCGAGCCTGTTATATATAAGTTTACGCTTGATGATTATATAGAAGGAACTGATCCGGAAAGTAAAATCAATTTAATAAATGATTCACAGCTGCCACAAGGTTATGAATGCTTTTTTGGCTATGGTTTTGTAACAACCGGGCTCCCTGAGTCTGTCGAAGGGCCATCTTATAATATCATCCTTCCTGCAAGCATTGATGGTACAATTTCTTTTATAATATACGACCCCGGCGCAAATAAGATTTATTCAGTCATCCCGGATGCTGTTGGCTGCGTTACTCCTCTTGGGCAGTCAGGCGAAGGCTTTTATTACATCGCACGTGACCCGTTAATTGACAATTCTTTCTACGGAATTGCTCTTTTTGACGGAAATTCCTGCAAAAAAATCGAAAAAATCCAGTAAATTTAGTTGACGAATTCCTCTCATAATCATTATTTTTAAAGATAAGAATAAATTTAATTTGCGAGATGTGTAATGTCAGACAAAGAAAACGAAATTAACGAAGAAGAGAAAGTTCAGGATCCTTCGACAGGCTCAGGAACCGTAGACGGCGCAGGTACAGCAGACGCTGCAGGTAAAACAGAAGCTGCAGATACAGCAGAAACTACAGGTACAACAGATGATGCTGCCGCTGAAAAAGAACTTTCTCCGGAAGAAAAGATTGCTGCACTTGAAAAGGAAATTGCTGATCTTAAAAATCAGGCACTTTACAAGGCTGCAGAAAATGACAACTGGCGCAAAAGAATGATGCAGCAGAAGGAAGAAGCTGTGGCTTATGCCAATGCATCACTTTTGGGAGACCTTCTTGACAGTCTTGATAACTTTGACCGCACACTTGATGCTGCTAAAGACGCAAAAGATGCTAAATCAATTGCAGACGGAATCAAGATGATAAACAAATCGCTTGTAAAACTGCTCGAAGACAAATATGGTCTTGTAAGCTACGGTAAAGAAGGCGACGAGTTTAATCCGGAAGAACACGAAGCAATTGGACGCCAGGAGGACGAAAAAGCTAAAAAAGAAACTCTGGCGCAGGTTTATCTTAAGGGATATAAGCTTAAGGATAAAGTAATTCGCCATGCAAAAGTTATGGTGAAGGTACCTAAACAGTAATGTGTCATTCCCGTGCTTGACACGGGAATCTAAATATGAGATTGTCGGGTCAAGCCCGACAATGACATTGTTATAGTAAATAATAAAGCGAGGTAAATAAAATGGGTAAAATTATCGGAATTGACTTGGGAACAACAAACTCTTGTGTAGCTGTAATGGAAAACGGCGAGCCTGTTGTAATTCAGAATGCAGAAGGCGGAAGAACTACACCTTCTATTGTAGGTTTTACTTCTAAAGGAGACCGTATTGTTGGTGCTCCTGCTAAAAACCAGATGGTAACAAACCCTAAAAACACTGTTTATTCTGTAAAACGTCTTATTGGACACAGATTCAGTGAACTTCAGGGAGAAGCAACAAAGCTTCCATATAAAGTAGTAGATAACGGTTCAGACTGCCGTGTAGAAGTAGAAGAAGCCGGAGTTTCTAAGCAGTATTCTCCACAGGAAATTTCTGCTTTCATTCTTCAGAAAATGAAGAAAACTGCTGAAGATTATCTTGGTCAGGAAGTTACAGAAGCTGTTATTACAGTTCCTGCTTACTTTAATGACTCTCAGCGCCAGGCAACTAAGGATGCCGGTAAGATTGCTGGTCTTGATGTAAAGCGTATCATCAACGAACCTACAGCAGCTTCTCTTGCTTTTGGATTCAATAAGGATTCAGACAAGGAAAAGACAATTGCTGTATACGACCTTGGTGGTGGTACATTTGATATTTCTATTCTTGAACTTGGTGACGGTGTATTCGAAGTTAAGTCTACAAACGGTGATACTCACCTTGGTGGCGATGACTGGGACCGTGTAATCATCAACTGGCTCGTAGATCAGTTTAAGGCAGATACAGGTATTGACCTTTCAAAAGATCCAATGGCTATGCAGCGTCTTCGTGAAGCAGCAGAAAATGCAAAGATCAGCCTTTCAAGCCAGACAACAACAGATATCAACCTTCCATTCATCACAGCTGATGCAACAGGTCCAAAGCACCTTCAGAAGTCTTTGACACGTGCTCAGTTTGAACAGATGACAGATGGTCTTTATGAACGAACAAAGGAACCTTGCCGCAAGGCTCTTGCAGATGCTGGTCTTACAGCAGACAAGATTGATGAAGTTCTTCTTGTTGGTGGTTCTTCTCGTATGCCAAAAGTTCAGGAAGTTGTAAAACAGATTTTTGGTAAAGAGGGTAGCCGTGCAGTAAACCCAGATGAAGCAGTTGCTATTGGTGCTGCAATTCAGGGTGGTGTACTTGGTGGTGACGTAAAAGACGTACTCCTTCTTGATGTAACTCCACTTTCACTTGGTATTGAAACAATGGGTGGTGTAATGACAAAGCTCATTGCACGTAATACAACTATTCCTACAAAGAAGAGCCAGATCTTCTCTACTGCTGCCGATGGACAGACTGCTGTAAGTATTCACGTACTTCAGGGTGAACGCGAAATGGCAGAACAGAACAGAACTTTGGGCCGCTTTGACTTAGTTGGTATTCCAGCTGCTCCTCGTGGTGTTCCACAGATTGAAGTTACATTCGATATTGATGCTAACGGTATTGTTCACGTATCTGCTAAGGATCTTGGTACAGGTAAGGAACAGCACATCCAGATTACTTCTTCTTCAGGCTTGAGCGATGAAGAAATTGAAAAGATGGTTAAGGATGCCGAAGCAAATGCTGCAGCAGATAAAGCTAAGCGCGAAGGTGTAGATGCACGTAACGAAGCAGACAGCCTCATTTATGCAACCGAAAAATCAATCAAGGATCTTGGAGACAAGATTAACGGTGCAGAAAAAGAAAAGGTTGAAGCTGCAATTGCTGCCCTTAAGCAGGCACTCCAGGGTGATAATGTAGAAGAAATCAAGGCTAAGACAGAAGAACTCAAACAGTCTTCATATAAGATTGCCGAAGAACTCTACAAGCAGCAGGGTGCAGCAGGAGCTCAGCCAGGTGCTGATGGAGCTGCCGGTGCAGAAGCTGGAGCAGAAGGTGCCGATGCAGGTGCAGATGCCGAAAAGAAATCTGGCTTTGACAAAGGCTCAGCCGACGACGTTGAATACGAAGTTAAGGATGAAAAATAATTCTTAGGATAAACCAAAATGGCAAAACGCGACTATTATGAAGTACTAGGTGTTGAAAAATCGGCAGATCAGGAGACAATTAAAAAGGCTTACCGTAAGCTTGCCGTAAAATACCATCCGGACAGGAATCCTGGCGACAAGGTTGCCGAAGAAAAATTCAAGGAAGCCACAGAAGCCTACGAGATTCTGTCTGATGAGGAAAAACGCCCTATTTATGATCAGTACGGTTTTGCCGGTCTTGAAGGAATGGGAGGCGGTGCAGGTGGCGGTGGTGCCCAGTATTCACATGCCTTCCACGACTTCAGCGATTTGTTTGGTGGAGCCGGTGGCGGCTTCTCAGATATTTTCGACAGCATTTTTGGCGGAGGTTTTGGAGGCGGTTCACGCAGCAGCAGACGCAGCAGTGGCCCGGCAGCAGGATCTTCTCTCCGCTACGACTTACATATTCAATTCAAGGATGCCGTTTACGGTACTTCCGCAGATATTCATTTTAAACACAACGAAGCTTGTTCTGCCTGTAAAGGAACTGGCGGTGCTGCCGGTTCTTCTAAAAAAACTTGTCCAACCTGTAACGGTATGGGTCAGGTTCGTCAGGGAAACGGCTTCTTTTCTATTCAGCAGACATGTCCTACCTGCCGTGGTAAGGGTGTAACTATAGACAAGCCTTGTCCTAACTGCCGCGGAACCGGTATTGAAGAAAAGAACAAGATGATGTCTCTTAAAATCCCGGCCGGAACAGATAATGGAAGAAGAATTGTTATTCCGGGGCAGGGTGATGCAGGCGAAAACGGTGGACCAGCAGGCGACCTTGTAGTTGTAGTACATGTAGATTCACATCCACTTTTCGAACGCGATGGTCAGGATTTGTACTGTGCAGTTCCGGTTTCTATGTCTCAGGCTGCTTTGGGCTGCGATATTACAATCAATTCGCTTGACGGAAAGAAAGTTACCATAAAAATCCCTTCTGGAACTACAAACGGTAAGCTTTTACGCATAAAAGGCGAGGGTGTTCCAATGGCCGGTGGTTCCCGCAAAGGTGATTTGTATGTAAAACTGATGATTCAGACCCCTCAGCACCTTTCAGGCAGGCAAAAAGACCTCCTCCTGGAGTTCATGAAGCTTGAAAATCCATCTACAAATCCTGATTTAATGCCACTTTCAAAGCTCGAGGGCTAAAAAAAATACGAATTTTTCCCAAATTTGCCGATAATGTGATAGAATAGTAGTATCATAAATTTGAGGTGATTATGTATAAGACGCGGAAAAAAATCGTAACTATAGGTGTTTATGCACTGGCAGTTATCTTCTTTATAGGTTTTGCCTTATTCCTTATTCCAGAAAAATCATCAGAGCTTCCTTCATTTTATTCACTGTTGATTATTTCTGTCTTCTTTTGTTCAATTATTTTCCTTGCTGTAAGGGTAAAGTCTTCTCTTATTGCAAAAGTAAGGCATGATACCCTTGAAAAAGGCGAAACAATGATTCTTAAAAAGTTCATTGACAGCCTTCGATTCAGTTATACTCTTGATGATTTTTATTTAGCAATAGGCGACTATCTTGAGCGACGAGGAGACTGTTCTGTTCTTTTGATTGACCGTACTAAGAATTATATTCTCTATAACAGTCCAAACAGAATCACTGCATCAGAATCTATCCGTGAAAAAATGTGCCAGAACTTTGAAGAAAACTGGAAAGACGGTTACTACTATTTTGACCGTCACTTTGGTGTTACCTCACGCCTTAAAAAATCACGCGGTTTCTTCCTGTGTTCAGAAAAACAGCACATGTTTGTATTCTGTAACTATACAAGACTTTTTGATAATTCAATTTATGAACAGCTTTTTGAAGAATATAAACGCTTTATTACCCGTACAAGAACAATTTCTCAGCTTTCAGAAATTGCTGCTACAACAAAGGAATGGCAGCAGCTTGCCGAAACACAGCAGTCATTCCTTCCACAGAAAATCCCGAATATTCATAACCTCAAGATTGCAACATATTTCCGTCCTCTTGTAAACGTATCGGGTGACTACTTTTCAATTCTTCCAATCGACAAATACAAAACCCTTCTTATGCTTGGTGACGTTTCAGGTAAAGGTCTTCCTGCTGCGCTCATCATGGGTTTGGTAATGAACACTGTAAAAATTATTGAAGATAAAGAAGATCTTGTTGGTGTAATCAAGGCTATTGATAAATCAATTAAGGGAATGCACCTTCAGGATAAATACACCGTATTGTTCCTTAGTATTGTTGATACAGAAAAAATGAAAATCAGATATATTAACGCGTCTATGTCTGATCCAATCATTCTTTCTCCTTCTCCGGACGGATACAGAATTAAGCCTCTTACTTCTAATGCTTCACTTGTTGGTATTCTTGATATGGGCGATGTTGCTGTTGCAGAAAAACGCCTCTTCCGCGGAGACACCATTCTTATGGCAACTGACGGTGTTTCTGAAGTTATGGATGACAGCGGTGTTGAACTTGGTGATACTGATCTTTACAAAAAGACACTTATTGCCGGTGCTTCAAAATCACCTCAGGAATTTGTTGATGATATTGTGGATCTTATCTGGAAATATAACGGCGACAAAAAGCTTCATGATGACGTTACAATGATGGTCGCTAAGGTAGGTTACTAATATGGTATTTATTGCATTAAACTGTATATTATTACTTTGTTTCATATATCTTACATACTATATAGATAAGAAAACTGTCTTTTTGGGAAACAGCGGTAATACACTGCTTGTTCCTCTTTTGTTTGCCTGTATCGAAGTCTTTCTGTATATCCTTATAATGATTTTCAAGGATAAATGGATTGATTCGTTTATTGTTCAGGTAATAAGAGTTCTTTACTGTATAGATGGTATTTTCTTTGTATCGTTCACTTATGGTTTAATTGGTATTTCAATCAAGGTTAATAAGTTTATTCCAAGACTTATACAATGGATTTTTTATGGCTTTGCAATTTATATTGTATTCGCTCAGTTTCATGACGTTTCAATTGAACCAGACCTTAGTTTGAAAATAAGTTCTGAAAGCCTTTTTACCGGAGACGCAGCAAAGTATTTCCCTTGGGATTGGCTTTATGTTTATAACGCTGTTTACAGATATCTTCTTCCTGGTACCGGCTTCCTGTTCCTTATGGTTTTCCAGGAAAGAAAAGGAAACCAGTTACAGAAATATCAGTGTCTTGTAATTGTAGAAGGCATTATTTTAATGTGGGTTCTTAATTATTTCTTTGAATATCTTGGAGCAGAACGACCTGCATTTAAATCTCTGTTTATGTATGCATATGTTGCAATGTATGTTCTTGTAGTTATTGCGTTGAACAAAACTTCTGTGCCGTCTCCAAAAGCATATATTGCTACACTGTTTAAGAATGCTATATCTTATGTTCTTCCTGCAGTTGGAATAGGTTTAATTGTAATGTTCCTTCAGCCGGAAGGTTCATTCTATGTTGGATCATTCATTTCACTGTTTATAATTGCATCTACAGGTATTGTTTTGTTCTCATTGTTCATGTCTGATTTACTTTCGAGCAACTCACGCCTTTATTCTGCAGATTATGGTCCGGCACTTGAAAAGCAGCTTGCTAAAATTGATTATACCGGTGAAATGGATACAATCACAAACAGAATGAATGAAATTTTCCGCCGCCATGTAGAATCTTCTTCTGTAAATGTTTATATCCTTAACAATAAAAATATTCTTGAAACTGCATATTCATCAAACGGTTTTAATACAACAATTCCTATTAATACGACAATGTTCGAAACATTGCTTAATGTAAACCGTTCTGTAGTATGCTGGTCTCAGATTGGAAACGTACATGACCTTTCTACTATTGAAGAGCAGCTTTCTAAGTTCTTTGAAGAAACTAAGTCTGATGCAATGTTCATCTTGAACGAAGGTCATAACATTCTTGGTTTGATTACTCTTGGTAAAAAGATTTCGGGCGACCACTACAAGGAATACGACTACAACATCTTCCTTAAGTTGTATTCTTACTTCTTTGTATTCGGTTACTACATGCGAAACATTTCTAACAAGGAAATTATTTCCGTTGTAAACCGCGAAATCCGAATGTCTTCTCAGATTATTACATCTATTCAGGAAAACATTGACCACGTAAAGAATCCTAAGATTGATACCGGATACCTGATGGTTCCTGCCCGTAACATTGGTGGTGAATTCATTGATATGATTCGTCTTACAGATACACGCCACCTGTTCGTAGTAGGTGATATGTCTGGTAAAGGTATTGCGGCTTCTATGAACATGGTTATCTTAAAGTCTATCATCCGAACATACCTTGCCGAAACACACGACTTTAAAGAGCTTGTAATTAAGATTAACAGCTTTATCCGTGATTCTTTGAATAAAGGTACAATCTTTGCCGGTTTGTTTGCTTTGATTGATTTTGAAACAGATACAATGTACTACATCAACTGTGGTATTCCGGCATTGATGCTTTATACACAGGTTTATAATAACGTAATCGAGATTCAGGGTTCGGGTCACATTCTTGGATTCGTTAAAGATATTGCTCCATATATTACAGTTAAGACAACAAAGCTTAGCCGTGGTGATATTATTCTTGCCTGTACAGACGGTCTTGTTCAGTCACACTCACTTCGTGGTGAACAGTTTGGTAAGGAACGTATTCAGCAGTGTTTGCTTGATAACTCAACTTATCCTGCACAGCGTATGGCCCAGTTTACTTTTGATAACCTTATTAAGTTCATGTCAAAGGAAATGGAAGACGACGTTTCTATTCTTGTATTGAAGTACGAAACTTCACGCGAATATGCAGATGATAATGAAAATACAGAGGAAGAAACAGCTGCTGAAGGTGAGGCATTTGTAGAAGAAACAGGTGCTCCAGCTGATCCAACTCCAGTTGAAGATGTTGCTACTCCTGTAGAAGAGACTGCAGCCCCTGTAGAAGATGCTGTAACTCCTGTAGAAGCTGCTGCAGTCCCTGGGGACCCTGAGCCTGTCGAAGGGGCTCCTGTAGAAGACGACTTCTTTATCAACGACAATGTTCTTCCAGACGATCCTGATATTCCGGATTTGAGTAATCTTGATGAAATGATTAAGAATGCGGGTCTTTAATTAATCGGAGGTGTGAATTATGGAACAGATTGCAATTACAGAAAAAGACGGTGCAAACTATCACTTATATGAATTGGAAGGCGCTTTGAATGCCTATACACTTGGTGAATTCCAGAGTACCTTGTACGATGCAGTTCAGAAAAACAACATTGTACTTGACATGTCTCGCCTTATAGAACTTGATGCTTCAGGTATAGGCCTATTAATGGCAGCCTACAACGACAGCGAAGACGCCGGCCACAAGCTGTACTTCATGGCTATGTCAAACGAAGCCGAGAAGGCTATTGCAGCGACCGGGTTTAAGTATGTTTTTAATTTGATAAACTCCGTCACGGAAGTAAAATAATTTTCAGACTGACAAAGCTGTCAAGCAGCTTTGCAGTCTAAAATGCTATGGCACGACGCTGCGCGCGTGCCAAATTAATTTCATACCGACGCTTCGCGCGGTATAAATCATAGAAATTGTGGTCCCTGAGCCTGTCGAAGGGGTTTATGATTGACTTAGTTCCTTGGCCTTTGCTTCTACTGCTGCAGAAAGCTTTTCCTTATCATCCTGATATTTCGTAATAATTTTTACAAAAACAGAGCCTGCAACAATTGCTTCTACCGTAGAGGCAAGAGCCTTGGCCTGTTCTCCATTTGAGATTCCAAAACCACCGTATACTTTTGAACCGCCTTCTTTAACCTTTTCCAGAAAATCCAGGGTGTTTTTGTCTATTGTTGTATTTGTCCCTGTAATGCCTGTACGAAGAGCTGCATAAATATATGGAAAACCCGCATGTGCAAGTTTTGAAAGGCGTTCCTGTGACATGCTGGGAGCTGCAACAGGAATATTATCCATGCCATTGGCACTGCATGCTGCAGTTAGTCCTTCGTCATTATCAAACGGAAGGTCAGGAATAATCATGCCGCTAACACCAGCCTGTGCTGCTCGTTTACAAAAGTTTTCAACACCTGGTGTGTAGACAAGTGAACCGTAGCTCATAAGATAGATTTTTACCTGAGGAAATTCCTTGTGAAGTTTAGATATAAAGGCAAATCCGTCTGCTGTACGGTAATTGCGCTGTAAAACTTTTGTACATGCTCCCTGAATAGCTGGTCCGTCTGCACTCGGGTCACTGAATGGAAGCTGAATTTCAAGAATATCTGCACCACCTTTAACAAGGGCACGGGCTGCTGTAAAAGCAATTTCGTCTGTAGGGTAGCCTGCAACAAGATGGCTCATTAATTTTATTTTAGACATAATTTTCTCCTACTCGTGTATTTCTTTGTTGTTTTCAAGACGTTCAATTTCTGCATGAAGGAATGATATCCATTCATCACGACGGAATACAGGACAGGTGATGAATACATCCTTGTCGCCACGGCCACTCATATTAATGATAATGGCTTTATCTTTTGGAAGCGTAGGCGCAAGCTTTATTGCCTCGGCTCCTGCGTGTGCACTTTCCATTGCAAATAAAACTCCTTCGTTACGTGCAAAAAACTTTACAGCGTTTAAGGCTTCTTCATCACGTGCGTATGTAAACTCTATGCGTCCTTGTTTTCCAAGCGTTGCAAGCTGAGGTCCAATTCCACAATAGTCCAATCCTGCAGAAATTGAACGGGTTGGTAATGCCTGCCCGTCTTCGTCTAAAAGAAAGCGTGATTTATAACCGTGCATAATTCCGTCTCTGCTTGCTTTACCGCTCATGCGGACTGCATTCTGACCAATTCCGTCTCCAATTCCTCCTGCTTCTACACCAATGAGTCGTGGATTAGGTTTGTCTATGAATGGAGCAAAAAATCCTATTGAGTTTGAACCTCCGCCTACACAGGCAATCATTGCTGCTACATCTAAATTGCGGGCAGCAACCTGGTCTTCTACTTCATGCCCGATAACACTCTGGAACTCTCGTACCATATCCGGGAATGGTGCCGGTCCAAGTGCACTTCCTAAAACATAATGAGTACTATCCGGATTAGCAGCCCAATCGCGCATTGCTTCGTTTACTGCATCTTTGAGTGTGCGGCTTCCCGAAGTTACAGCATGAACCTTTGCACCGTATAACTCCATTGAAGCTACATTTGGCTGCTGGCGGCGTACATCAACTTCGCCCATGTAAACTGTACAGTCTAGACCAAGTTTGGCACATGCAGCAGCTGTTGCAACTCCATGCTGTCCGGCACCTGTTTCTGCAATTATGCGTTTTTTACCCATGCGCTTTGCTAACAGGCATTGCCCGATTGCATTGTTTATTTTGTGAGCGCCGGTGTTTGCAAGTCCTTCGAGTTTTATATAAATCTGCGCACCACCTAAAAGTCTAGTTGCAGTTTCTGCATAAAGGAGTGGTGTTTCCCGTCCTATATAATCGCGCTGGATTGTTTTGAGTTCCTGTAAAAATGACGGGTCTTTCATTGCCTCGTGAAAAGCAGCTTCAAGTTCATCAAGCGGGCGGCGTAAAACTTCTGCAACATATTTTCCGCCAAAGGTGTCAAAAAAACCGTTATCTGAATGTATCATAATTCCTCCATAAGTTTTTGTAATTTATTGTGATTTTTAATTCCGGGGGTATCTGTATCTTCGATTCCGCCTGAAATATCGATTAATTCCGGGTGATTTTGTTCAATCAAGATTCGCACATTTTCCGGGGTAATTCCACCTGCAAGCCATTTTACTTCGTAAGTTGTGTTGAAGGACTGTGACTGTTCAGCCTTCTTAGTGATGTTTTTTGAATCAAGCAGAACACGCAGTTCTCCTTTTGAAACGAGCTTTTCATATTCTTCAAGATTATCTGTTGCAAAATAGTGGGGAAGTTCAAGAAGTTCTCTGTCTACTGCTTCGTATGGAATTTTATGAAACTGTATTGCGTCTAAGATTCCGTGTTTTACAAATTTAATTGCAGTTTGTGATTCTTCGCTTTGTAAGTCTACAATTACAGCAACTTTTTTTGTATTAAGATTATCTAATTCAGGAAGAAGTTTTTCCAGTCGGTCCTCACGGGTAATGCTTCGTGGAAATGCATCTGCAAAAATAAATCCAAGAAATGTTGCGCCAAGTTTTTGTGCGAGTTTTGCGTCTTCGATTCTTGTAAGTCCGCAGATTTTTGCGAGGGTATTTTTTGATTGAGTTACGTCAAAAGCGTAGTTTTTCCAGAATTCGGAATTGGCGGTTGCGGTAGAAGTTGTGAATGCGTTTACAAGGCCTTGTCGGAGTTCAGGATTTTTTGCAGCTGCTTCTCCAAGTAAAAGTCCTGTAAAACCAAGAGAACCTACAGATGCTGCGCATTCATAATTTGTAACTCCACTTTCAAAAATAACACGTGCCTTGTCTCCCATAATATCTTTGATTTTCTTAAGCATAAGAATTGGGCGAAGTAAATCAATTTTAAATGTAGCAAGGTCTCTGCTGTTTACACCACAGACTATGAAATTGTTATCTACTGCTAACGAAACTTCGCGTAGTTTTTCCAGATCCTGTTCTGTTCTGACTTCGACAAGACTTGTCATACCGTGAACTGCTGCGGTTTGTGCCATTTTTACAATAGTATTTGTATCAAGTATTCTTGCAATCAACAAAACTGCGTCGGCACCTGCGCGGTATGAAATTTCAATTTCTTCAGGAGACAAAAGAAAATCCTTACGTAACACAGCGGGGAGAGGAGTTCCATTTTGAGATTCAAGGTTATCTATACTGCTGCATACTTTCATAAGGTCGCCAAGCGTTCCTTTGAAATAATTAGTTTCTGTAAGACAACTGATTGCAGCGGCTCCTGCTTTTGCATAAGAATGTGCTGTGTCTGCAGCATCAAGGTCCGGAGAAATATCGCCTTTACTTGGAGACGCGCGTTTTACTTCAAGGATAACTCCTTTATGTGTAAGAAACTTATGAACAGGTCGCTGTCGTTCCTTTGGAATATCAAAACCAAAGCTTATGCCAAACTGCTCAATATCCTGTTTTCGTTTTTCAACTATTTTTGTCAGAATATCACTCATAAAAAACTCCGGTTTTAAGCCGCTAACTCTTCACTTACTCTCTGGATTTCCTGAAGTTTTGCAAGAGTCTTGCCACTGTCCAAAGCCTGGATTGCCATGTCGTAACCTTCTTTTAATGTTTTAGCTTTTCCGCTCAAGTAGAGAAGAGAACCCGCATTCAAACCAACTGCACAACGAATTGTTGTACGACCTTTTCCATTCAAAACATCAATTGCAAGACGAGCATTATCGGCACCACTTCCACCTTCGAGCTCGTTTACATCGGCACTCATGATTCCAAACTTAGACGGTTCAATTACATAGCGGTATTCTCGTCCATCCTCATTAATTTGGAAAACATCTGTTGGTTCGCATGGAGAAATTTCGTCAAAACCATCACGACTGTGAATTACCATTACACGTTTTGCTCCAAGGGCTTTTGCGGCTCTTGCATAGTCTGGCATTAAGTCTGCACTATAAACACCAAGAACTTCGTATTCTGCACCTGCCGGATTCAAAAGAGGTCCAAGAACATTAAAGATAGTTTTAATTCCAAGAGCTTTTCTTACCGGAGCGGCAAAACGCATAGCAGCGTGATATACCGGAGCCATCAAAAATCCAAAGCCTGTTTTTGTAACAAGTTCTGCTGTTTTTTCAGGCTCTGCCATAATTTTAATTCCAAGGTTTTCAAAGAAATCTGCAGCACCGCTTTTTGAAGAAACTGCTCTGTTTCCGTGTTTAGCAACTGGCTGTCCGCAGCTTGCTGCTACAAGTGCAGACAAAGAAGAAATATTAAAGCTTCCTTTTCCGTCACCACCTGTTCCTACAATTTCTGGAAGTCCATTTGTTGTAATTGGAAGAGGAGTCTTTTTCTTTAATAACGCTTCTGCACAACCTGCCATTTCTTCTGCTGTAGGAAGTCCTCGTGCAGACATCGCTGTAAGGATTGCAGCTGTTGCTTTTTCGTCCATTGTTCCGTCGGTAAGGTTTTCCATAAAGAAAGAGGCCTGTTCGCGGCTAAGAGGTTTTTTCTCATCAATAATCTGTCGCAGGTAATCGGCAACAGGAAGGTTGTCGCGTCTGTAATTTAAGAAAGCCTTAAAGAGCTCCTGACAGTATGAGCTTGCAATGCTTTCAGGATGAAACTGAACTCCTTCAATAGGTATTGTCTTATGGCGGATTCCCATGATGTCCCCATCTTTAGCGCGTGCTGTAATTTCAAAGTCGCTGCTGAGTGTTGATTCATCAATTACAAGTGAATGATAGCGTGTGAATTTTGCTGTCTTTCCGATTGTACGGAAAATGCCGCGTCCATCAAGATCGATGTCTTCTACAATTCCGTGTTTTATGAATTTTGCGCCAACTATTTTTGCACCAAAGGCTTCTCCAATTGCCTGATGTCCAAGACAGATTCCTAGAATAGGAATTTTTCCGGCAAAGTATTTGATTGCATCAATACTAATTCCGGCACTTGTTGGATTACCGGGACCCGGTGAAACAATGAGACTTGTAGGGTTCATTGCAGCAAGCTGTTCTACAGTTGCCTCATCATTTCTTACAACTTTAATTTCCTGTGTTGTTGCACATTCAAGAGCCTGTACAACATTAAATGTAAAACTATCATAGTTATCAATTACTAAAATCATTTTTCTTCTTCTCCTTATTTAGTTAATGTATCTATAAGTGCGCCAAGTTTTTCGCAGGTTTCTGTAAACTCTCGTTCAGGTTCGGAATCATATACAATTCCGCCTCCTGCCTGAAGGTTCCAGACGTTTCCCTGTCGCAAGGCACATCGGATTGAAATACAAAAATCAAGGTCACCGTTTGGCTGAATATAACCTACTGCACCTGCATAAAAACGGCGCTTTGTTTTTTCGAGTTTGCTTAGGATTTGCATGGCACTGATTTTTGGTGCACCGCTAACTGTTCCTGCCGGGAAGGAAGCACGTAAAACTTGAATAGGTTTTACTCCTTTTTTGACAGTTCCTTCTGTTGTACTTACAAGATGAATTACATGACTAAAAAGTTCACATTCCATATATTGGGTAACTTCTACGCTTCCACGTTCACAAACACGTCCAAGATCATTGCGTGCAAGGTCTACAAGCATAAGGTGTTCTGCCTGTTCCTTTGGATTATTACGAAGTTCAATTTTGAGCTTTTCATCTTCGGCTTCGCTTTTGCCACGTCTTGTTGTTCCTGCAATAGGATGGATAATCGCTTTGCCATTGCGAACTCTTACAAGACTTTCCGGAGATGCACCTGTAAATTGAAAATCACCAAAATCAATATAAAATAGATATGGAGAAGGATTTACTTTACGAAGCTTTCCATAAACGGCAAGAGCTTCTGCTTCGCATTCAATCTGAACACGACGGCTTGGAACTGCCTGAATCAGGTCTCCTGCAATAATATGTTTTTTAAGGGCAGTAACTTTCTGAATATATTCAGCCTTTGATTCTTCCTGGTCGGTGAGCATCTGGTATTTGAAGGTTTGATTTTCTTCTTCTACATATGAAAAGTCCATGTCATTCATACGCTTGAGGATTTTTTCCATGGTAGCGGCAAGGTCAATTTCGTGTTCATTGTAGTTGAGGCCGAAAATGTGAATCTTTTCTGTAAAATGATCAAAGATGATGTAAATGTGTCCTACAATAAAAAGACTTTCCGGAATATTAAGATCATCCTTCTGTTCAAAAAAATTGATGTTATCGCAGCGTTTAGCAAATTCATAACTTAAATAACCAAGTCCACTGGCGGGAAGGGGAAGGTCATTAAGGGGGCGGCCCGGTGGTAATATATTTTCGCTGGCAATATAAAGAAGTGCATCAAGAATATCAGGAGCTTTTTCGCGTCCAAGAGCATCAAGACTTTTTTCTCCCTGCATTGCTGCATACATATCAAAGGGTTTTTCTGTACCGTTTATGATGAGCGAAATCTTTTCTTCATCCTGTTTGATTTTGAAGGCTTCTTCTGTCATCAAAATTGAATAACGTTCACGACCTTTTGCAAAGCTTGCCGATTCCAAAATTGCTTTGGCTCCAATTTTCTTTGCAAGATGATAAGGTGTATATCGCGAGTTGGAAACGCATTTATATGTAAAATCTGTTCGTTTGTTCATAATGTTCCTCTCAAAAATGGGTTTATAACACGTTTCTATTTGTAGAAACGTGTTACTATGTAAAGTAACATACTGTATATAATTGTTTCTGTCAATAGTAACAATTATAATAAGTTGTTATATTTGGGTTTAGGTAAAAAAAAATCCCTCCGTGAGTTGAAGGGATCTATTAAATGGATTGCTTCGTCGCTGCGCTCCTCGCAATGACGATGCACCCGTCATTGCGAGCGAAGCGAAGCAATCCATATTTATGAATGCATTACTTCACAACAATATTGACTAACTTATTAGGAACCACAATCGTCTTTACAACTTCGTGTCCATCAGTAAACTTCTTAACACCTTCAAGTGTAAAGGCGGTTGCTTTAAGTTCTTCCTGGTCGGTATTTGGGGCTGCCATGAACTTGTCGCGGAGCTTTCCGTTTACCATTACTACAATCTGAACTTCGTCGTCTTTTGCAAAGTCTGCATTTACTGTTGGCCATGACTCATAAGCGATTGTCTTATTGTTGCCAAGCTTTTCCCAGAGTTCTTCACCAAGGTGTGGAGCGTAAGGAGAAAGAATCTTAACAAAGTCGGCCCACATACTCTTTGGAACTTCATTCAGCTTGCTTACTTCGTTGATGAAAATCATCATCTGGCTTATAGCTGTGTTGAAGTTCAAGGTTGCAGTATCATCAGTTACCTTTTTTACAGTCTGAGCAAATGTCTTGCGTGCACTTACAAGTGCTTTGTCTTCGAGCTTTCCTGTGATGTCGATATCGCTCATAGGCTTTTCGCTTACAGACCAAACCTTTTCAAGGAAGCGGTGAATACCAACAATTCCCTGTGTTGACCAAGGCTTAGACATTGTAAGAGGTCCCATGAACATTTCGTACATACGAACAGAGTCAGCACCGTATGCTTTAATTTCGTCATCAGGGTTTACAACGTTCTTCAAAGACTTAGACATCTTTGCAACAATCTGTTCAAGTTCTTCGCCTGTTGCTTTTTCTATAAACTTACCGTCGTCTTTCTGTTCAACTTCATCAACAGGAACAAGAGTTTTGTTCTTGCGCTGGAAGGCAAAAGAAGTAATCATACCCTGGTTTACAAGGCGCTGGAACGGTTCTTTTGTAGAAACAACTCCAATATCATACAAAACCTTGTGCCAGAAGCGTGCATAAAGCAGGTGAAGTACTGCATGTTCTGCACCACCAATGTACAAGTCTACAGGCATCCAGTATTTTTCTTTATCCTTTGCACAGAATTCTTTGTCGTTGTGTGGGTCAAGATAGCGGAGGTAATACCAGCAGCTTCCGCCCCACTGAGGCATTGTGTTAGTTTCGCGTTTAGCAGCTCCGCCACATTTTGGACACTTGCAGTTTACCCATTCGTCAATAGCAGCAAGAGGAGATTCTCCAGTACCGGTTGGCTGGTATGTCTTAACTTCAGGCAAGGTGAGTGGGAGTTCTTCTTCCGGAACAGGCACTGTACCACATGTAGGGCAGTGCACCAGAGGAATTGGTTCCCCCCAGTAGCGCTGACGGCTGTAGATCCAGTCGCGGAGTTTATAGTTGATTGCTTTTTTGCCCACGCCTTTTTCTGTGAGCCATTCGAGCATCTTATTAATTGCATCCTGCTTGTTCAGCCCGTCAAGGAATTCAGAATTAACGTGGATACCGTCTTCTGTCCAGGCCTGCTGCTGTACGTCAACTTCGCTCTTAAGAACTTCTATGATTGGAAGGTTGAACTTCTTTGCAAAGTCCCAGTCGCGGTCATCGTGAGCAGGTACAGCCATGATTGCACCGGTACCGTAAGAAATCAAAACGTAGTCTGCAATCCAGATTGGAATGAGTTTTCCGTTTACAGGATTTATAGCATAACTACCGCTGAATACACCGGTTTTATCTTTTGCAAGGTCTGTTCGTTCAAGATCAGACTTCTTTGCAGCTTCTTCCTGATACTTTTTTACAGCGTCTGCCTGTTCTGCAGTTGTAATTTCAGGAATAATTTTGTGTTCCGGTGAAACTACCATATAGGTTGCACCAAACAAAGTATCACAGCGTGTAGTGTAAACTGTAAGCTTGTTATCTGTAGGCTTTCCGTCCTTGTCTGCAACAGTAAAGGTAACTTCGGCACCTGTAGATTTTCCAATCCAGTTGTGCTGCATTGCCTTTACGCTTTCAGGCCAGTCAAGACCTTCAAGGTCATTGTCCAGACGGTCTGCATATTCTGTGATTTTCAAAATCCACTGGCGGATTGTTTTGTGAGTTACAATAGCACCACAGCGTTCACATTTACCTTCTTTTACTTCCTCGTTTGCAAGACCTGTCAGACAAGATGGACACCAGTTGATTGGTGTTTCTGCTTCGTAAGCCAATCCCTTTTTGTAAAGCTGAAGGAAAATCCACTGAGTCCACTTGTAGTAATCTGGTTCACAAGTAGAAACGCAGCGGTCCCAGTCATAGCTGAAGCCGAGCGATTTAATCTGCTGAGTGAATTTTTCTATATTTGCATTAGTAGTTACTTTTGGATGAGTTCCTGTTTTGATAGCGTAGTTTTCTGCAGGAAGTCCAAAGGCATCAAAGCCCATTGGATGCAGAACGTTATATCCATTCATACGTAGGTAGCGGCAGTAAATATCTGTTGCAGTGTAGCCTTCAGGATGTCCTACATGTAGACCGGCTGCACTTGGATAAGGGAACATGTCGAGAACGTAGCGTCTTTTATCTTTTGCAAACTTTTCGTCCTCGTAAACTTTGAAGATCTTGTTGTCTTCCCAATACTTCTGCCATTTTGGCTCAATGTTTTGAAATGGATACTTACTCACTTTGTGCCACCTTTAAATAAAAAATATTGCAACTATTATAGTAGAAAAAAGTTTCTTATGGAAGTATTATGCTAGTATGAAAAAAACAAATGCAATGCGAATTTTAGACGGACTGAATATTCCTTATGAAACTGCTGAATACGAGGATGACGGCGAGCACGAGCTTGCAAAAGGCGCCGCTCTTATGATGTCACAAAAGCTTGGAGTTCCTCCTGAAACAGTATTTAAAACAATAGTTATGCGCACCGAAACAAAAGAAATATGCGTTTTCTGCCAGTGCGCCACAGATGAAATAAATCTCAAAAAAGCAAGACAAGCCGCCGGCTGCAAAGAAATTAACCCCGTACGCCCGGAAGAACTGCTTGCCCTTACAGGCTACATCCGCGGTGGCTGTACTCCTATTGGTATGAAAAAGAAGTTCCGCACCTTTATTGATGAACAGATTATTTTACATGAAAAGGTCTGCATAAGCGGCGGTCAGCGTGGTGTTCAGATAAAAATTGCTCCGGATGATTTGATTAAAGCAACAGAAGCCACTGTGCTTGATTTGTGCTTGTAGTGAGAACCCGATGGAACAGACAGACACTTTATTAAACGGAAACAAAATCATTCAGGACTCAGACGGCTTTATGTTTGGCATTAATGCTGTGCTGCTTGCACATTTTGCTTTGGACTGCATTAAGAAAAACGACAGCGTGATTGATTTATGTACGGGAACCGGAATTGTTCCGCTGCTGCTTGAAAAGTGTGTGCCTGCCGGTGTTTCATTTACAGCTGTAGAAATCCAGGAAAAATATGCAGGGCTTGCAAAAAAGAGCGTGGAGCTCAATGGGCTGGCAGAGAAAATAAAAACCGTTCAGGGTGATATTAAAAATGCCGGCTCGCTCTTTGCAAAACACAGCTTTAATGTAGTTACCTGTAATCCGCCGTATATGATTTGTGAGCAGGGAAAGAATAACCCGAACGATGAAAAGGCAATTGCGCGTCATGAAGTCTGCTGCACTTTGGCTGATGTCTGCGAGGCTGCAGATTTTCTTTTGCACACACACGGAAGCTTTTTTATGATTCACAAGGCAAACCGCCTGCCCGAGATTTTTGACTGCCTGCTCGAACACAAAATGGAACCAAAACGCATGCAGCTCATTCAGCCGTTTGAAGATGAAGAAGCAAATCTTGTTCTTGTAGAAGCGCGAAAAAATGCAAGTAAAGGATTAACTGTGTGTCCGCCTGTTATCGTGCGCCAGAGTGAAGGCCCGCAAAAAAATGAATACACAAAACAGGTAAATGATATTTATAAAAGAATGTCAGAAGCAAGAATGTAGTTGTAAGTAAAGCCGTCTATTTCGGTTACTATGTATTTTCCAACTATTGTAATTTCCTGATCCTGTTCCGGATAGTCTTCCGGCCAGTTGTGGTTTCCTTCCCAGATAAAATCAATTCCTTCCTGGCAGCACATTGTAGCGTCATTCATTATTACAGAAAAATATGGAAGTGCAGTTGGATCTTCTTCGTTTTCGAAAGTCTGGAAATTTCCTTTTATTTTGAAAGTTTTATTTTCGTATGTTTCTGGTTCTACAAGCATCTGAAAAAAGAATGATGAAATCATTGTAAAGTTCATTCCGGAAAGGTCGTAGTCTACTTTGGTTACGGCGGCTGGGATTTCGGATTCGATTTTTGGAGAAACAACCTCTGCCTGTGGTTTTTTGGTACAGCTTGTGAAGATGAGAAGGATTATAAGTGCGCCGCGGTTTCGTTTCATTTTACCAGCTTCCCAACGAGCGAACAGATAAGGAAAGCGGCAATGTCTACTGCGACGATTGTACTTCCTACGGGGGTGTCGCCGACTACAGAAATTAAAAGTCCTGTTACAGAGCAGAAAACAGAAATCACAGCAGAACAGATTGTAACAGACTTAAAGCTTTTGAAAATCCTCATGGCACTTAATGCCGGGAAAATCACAAGTGCAGAAATCAAAAGTGAACCAACAAGATTCATTGCAAGAACAATTATGATTGCAATGATTATGGCAATTATAAGATTGTATGCGCTTGCGTGAGTTCCAACTGCCTGTGCAAAGGCTTCATCAAAAGTAACTGCAAAAATCTTATTGTAAAAAATCACAAAAGCAATGATTACTAAAATTGAAAGAACTGAACACAACCATACTTCAGCCTTAGTCAAAGTCAAAATAGACATTGCACCAAAAAGGGTAGAGCACACGTCACCACTCAGGTTTGATGAAACAGAAAAAATGTTCATCAGTAAATATCCTATGGCAAGTGCTCCAACAGAAATCATTGCAATTGCAGCATCACCCTGAATCTTTTTATTGCGGCCTGTACGAAGAAGAAGTATTGCGCTCAAAATTGTAATAGGCAGAACAAGGAACATGTTGTTTGAAATATTCAAAACAGATGCTATACAAATACCACCGAACGCTACGTGGCTCAGTCCGTCTCCAATAAAAGAAAAGCGTTTAAGTACAAGCGTTACTCCAAGCAGCGACGAGCAAAGCGAAATGAGTACGCCTACAATAAAGGCATAGCGGACGAATGAAAAACTGAAATACATTGCAAGATTCTGAATCATATTTCCTCCAGTTTGTCGGGAGAAATAAAGAGTGCAGTTTTGTCCTGAACCTTTAATATTTTAGTTGCATATTTTTTTGCAGCATCTACATCGTGCGTAATCATCATGATTGTAATTCCGTCTTTATGGAGCTGCTCTATAAGTTCATACATTTCCTGAGTAACAGAAGGATCGAGTCCGCTTACAGGTTCATCAAGAAGAAGCATTTTCTGTGCGGCACATAAAGCACGGGCCAAAAGAACACGCTGCTGCTGGCCACCACTGAGCTCACGGTAACAGCGTTTTGAAAGGTTTTCTATCTCCATGCGCTTCATTGCTTCTACGGCAAGCTTTTTTTCTTCTTTATTATAAAAAGGTCGTTTGCCGCAGCGTGACTGACAACCGGAAAGAACAATTTCCCAAACTGAAGCCGGAAAATCGCGCTGAACCTGTGTCTGCTGAGGAAGGTAGCCTATTTCGTCAGGGAGAACTCCATCTCCTGTAGTAATCTGTCCTTCGAGCGGCTTTTGCAGACGCAGAATTGTCTTCATAAGCGTAGTTTTTCCAGAGCCGTTTTCGCCGATTATACAAAGATAGTCGCCTTTTTCTACAGAAAAACTCACATTTTCAAGAACTGTGTTTGAGTTATATCCTAATGTCAGGTTTTCACATGTAAGCTGTGCCATTGTATTCCTTTTTTGTATCTTTATTTTTATCAGTTAGGGCGCAGTAAAGTCAAGTTGTTTCGCATAATATCAATATAATTTTTTCCGCTGAACAACTGGCTCAAAGTAAGCGATTCCATACTGTCAAAGACAAGAGTGTCGCATTTTGGATTTTTTGAATTTGCTATAACCTGTTTTGCAAGCTTTTTATCTGAATTTTCAAAGCAGTAAACGGCAGAAGCACCAGTCTCATCAATTTTTTCGCCAAACTCTTTAAGATTTACTGTAATTACCTGTTTAGTCTTGATTACCGGGCAGTAATCATAAACTGCAATGTAATTAAAACCATATTCATTAAAAAGAGCTTTGAACGGCATACAATCGCAGATTATAAAAACAGTGTCTTTTGTTTTCTGAGCCTGAAGTTTATAAGTGTCGTCAAGAATTGTAAGCAGCTGATTGTATTTTTCATGACACTGTTTATATAAAGCCTGATTTTCACTGTCCAGAGTACATAACGCCTCAGAAATCTTATTACAGAAAATAACAGCCTGCGAAGGAGAAATGAGAATATGTTCGTCAATTTCAGTCTGGTTATTAATCTGTGCATAATCAAAAAGTCTCAGCACAATTCTGTCTGGATGTTCAGAAGAAGTTTTTTCTACATATTCATCAATCCATTTTTCAGATTCGCCCCCTGCATAAATAAGAAGATTTGCAGAATCAATAAGATTTTCTTCTGTAACTCCGGGAACTAAGTTATGATAATTAAACCCGTTTTTTATTATAAGATTCAAAAATAGATTTGTATTATCAGAATCATTCATAAGGTTTCTTGTCCAGTCATAAATAACCGGAACAGAAGCAACTACCTTCAGTCGTGCAGAACCTTTGTGTTTTGGCACACACGAACAGAAGGTAAGTGCAACAGTAAGAACGAAAAGTATGGTTACTGAATGAAGTGCGGTTCCTGAGCCTGTCGAAGGGCTAGAATGGTAATTTGCCCTTGAGCACATCCTTTGCCTTGTCCTTTGCATTATTTATTGCATCATCTGCAGCTGCCTTCGCTTTTCCTGTTGTGGCATCTTCAAGCTCTTTCTTTTTTGCATCAATTTTTCCGTATATTTCGTCAATGTTTTTCTGGTAGCCGGTAAGCTTTTGAGAAATATCATTGAAGCTGTTTATTTCGCCAAGTGCACCGTTTGTATATTCGTTAATCTTTCCTAACAGTTCTGCCTGAACTTTTTCCTTTATAGACCCAAGCTGATTAGTCATCTCTGCAGTAAATGCTTTCATAAACTGTTTATCAACATCGGTAATAAGGTTAAGATTAACACCTGCAGTTTCTGTAAAGCCTGCTTCTACACCAAGCTTCATGCTTTTGATTTTTGCAAGTGTATTCATGTAAATCTTAGAAACAAATTCAGGTTCAAACGAAGGGGCAGAAAGCATAAGTTCTGTAAAGAAGCCTGTTCCGTTTAAGTTAAAGCCTTCATCTTCAAAAATCTTAAGAACAAAATCGAGTTGAGTTTTTGAAGAATCAATTCCAGGAACGCCGGGAACATCACCAAACTTGCTTGCAGGATATGAAACAGAAAGCTTGTCGCAGTTATAGTTAGCTAAAACTAACGGCTCCGTAGAAGTTTCGCGGGTATCGACAACAACTTTTGCTTTATGGTCAATGTTCAGGAATGATGCAGTTATATTTGCAACAGCTGGTTTTCCGGTAAGTTCCATATTGTTTGTAAGGTCAGAAGCATCAAATGCAAAGGCAGGACCTGAACCGGAAGCTTTTTTAATCCAGAATTTTGGAGCAGAATCATTTTTATAGTAAACGTTTCTGCCTTCTGCACGAGTCATTGTTACAGCTTTTTTCTGTTTCTTTGCTTTCTTTGAATCATCTTTTCCGCTGTTCTTTGACTGCTGAAGTTTATCAACAACCTTTACGTAATAAGGATAGTATTGTCCGAGCAGCTGATAGATTATTGAATCAAAGGTTCCGGAAATAAAGTTCTTTCCTGTATCAAGATTAATTGAGGTAAACTTTTTAATCTGAGCATCAACAATTCCTTTATCATTTGCAATTGCATTTTGAAGCTGTGTAGAAAGACCTCCAACACCGTTAATATCAGACTGAATATCTTTGAGTGCTGTGTCTGCGTCTTTTTTAAGGGAATCAAGATCTGAACGAAGACTTGAAATTGTTTCCAGCGCTTCTTTTATCTTTGTTGGATTTGTCTTCATTTCATCAACATCAATATTTGTAATTTTTTCAGAAGCTTTCTTTACACTTTCGAGCTTTGTTTTAATTTCCTCAGGCTTTGCCTTGTATTTTGCAGTTAGAGCCTTTGCCTGTTCTTCAATCTGCTTTGAAATTTTTGGAGTCTGAAGCTGCTCCTGGCAATCCTTAATGATTTTTTCAGGATTATATTGATCAAACAATCCCGAAACAGAATCTTTTAGAGTGCCTATTGCAGCATCTTTTTTGGAATCAAGCGAAACCATAAATGCCGATTTTTCATTTGCCTTTGCGGCTTTCTTTGCCTGCTTTTCCTTTTTCTTCTGAATCTTTGCAAGTTTAAGGGCAGAAATGTCGCCGGAATACTTTCTGTCTGTATTTGTGTCTACTCCAAGAATCGAAAGTTCATTTGCAACAAAACGGGCTTTGAGCAGCTGGTTCATATCAAAGTCAAAAGTAATCGATTCAACAGAAAAGAGGTTTTTCATAGGTTCTTTTTTGTTTGCAACCTGCCAGCCTGTCATTTTAAAAGAAGATTTTATAAAGCTGATGTTCAGGTAGTCGATATCACATTTTGCTTCAAAAATGCTTTCGCAGGTAGAAGTAATAACCTTGCGGGCAATAAAGTTTTTTGTAAGGGTAAGGGCTACAATTACGGCTGCAATTGAAGCAACTGTAACAATCAGCGGTAAAAGTCTTATGCGGCCTTTGTTCTCTTTGATTTCTGCGGCAATTGTAGCAAGATGATTGATTTCCTTCTTTTCAAAAAGAGAATCCTTTGGAATTGCATACAAGACAACACCTTTTTTATTCTTTCCTGATTCTTTAAAGATTGATTCAATATATTTTTTATCTTCAGGAATAAACAGCTTTTTAAGGATTTTTTTGTCGAGCTGTTTTTTTGTATAAGTCTTTTTGAAAATCTTTGGAGCTTTTTTTGCTTCATAAGTTTTGAGCTGCTTTGGAGCCTTCTGCTTTTTTTCTTTTGGAGCTTTAGGGGTCTTTGGAGCTTTAGGGGTCTTTGGAGCTTTAGCTGCCTTTGCAGTTTTTTTTGTCTCTTCTTTTTTCATGCCATTTCTCCTATTTTAACGATAAGCGGAAGTTTTGAAAGGAAAACAACAAGCTTAGATTTTCTTACAGCCGGAGCAAGGAATGCACGCCAGTACTTTAAGAAGATTCTTACAAGAATATAAACAGGTATGTAAGCAGCAAGAGAGAAGAGCAGTGAACCCATAACTATTGTATTATTGAATTTTGTAAAGGCAACAAAAGGAATGTCGAGCAGCCATGAGAAGAAAGGTGTAAGCTTTTCAATATTAAGGAACCACCAGCCGATAGTATCAAAAAGCGGATCAAGCACAGGAGCCAGCAGAGAAAACAGGAATGTAAACAGAATAAAGGTTCCCTTGTTTATACGTATAAAAAGGAAGAATACTGTAAGAATATACCAAAGGGCATTTGTTTTTGGCATAAAGCCTAAAATCATACCCAGACAAACTGCATGAGCAATTGCTCCCGGATGAACATTGCTGTTCAATGCTTTAAAAAATCGAATTATGGCTTTTAACATAAAATCCTCTTTTTTTGCAGAAAATCTGCATTTTTTTCTATATATATTCTATTCCATTAGTAGTCAAAATTCAATATTATTATTACAAAGGACAATGCTATGAAAAGAAAGAATCTGTTTATCTATATCATCCTGTTGATTGTAGTTTGTGTTGCCGGATATTTTACCTGGAATTATTTTGATTCAAAAAAAATCAAGGTGCCTTATTCTGATTTTTACAAACAGATGAGTCTTGGCAAGGTAGAGACAGTTACTATAAAAGAAAATGAAATTGTTTATTCATTGAAGGAGAGTAGTCCTTTATACAAAACAGAAAATCCTCATTCTGCAACTTTGGAAGAATCTCTTTTGAAAAAGGGTGTAAAGGTAACTGTAGAAAAAGATTCTGCACAAATTTTTTCACTAATTTTTGATATTATTTTTTATGTATTTTTCTTTGGAATTATTATTGTAGTATTCCGCAAATTCATTTCGCCAAATACCTTTAAGGTTGTGCATAAAACAGGCGTTAAATTTGATGATGTTGTGGGTATGGATAATCTTAAACGCGATATGACTCAGGTTATGAAAATCATGCAGAATGCAAAAGAGTATGCTGCAAAAGGAATCCGTATGCCAAAAGGCATTCTTCTTGAAGGAGAACCTGGTAACGGAAAAACTCTTTTTGCAAAAGCTCTTGCCGGTGAAGCAAAGGTAAACTTTATTCCAGCCAAGGCAACAGATTTTGAAAGCATGTTTATGGCAATTGGTCCTATGAAAGTAAAGCTACTTTTCCGTAAGGCACGCAGACAGGCTCCATGTATTGTTTTTATTGATGAGTTTGACGGAATTGGAACTGTAAGAAATTATACCGGCAGTGCGCTTGAAACAGAAAATACAAGAATTGTAACAGCCCTTCTTAATGAGCTTGACGGTTTTGAACCTTCAAAAGGTGTTCTTGTGTTAGCTGCAACTAACTCAATTGAGGCCCTTGACCCGGCACTCATTCGCCCTGGTCGTTTTGATGCACGTTTTAAAGTTCCGTATCCAGATTACAATGCACGTGTTGAACTTGTAAAAATGTATTGCAATGGAAAAAATCCAGATACTGCCTGTACATCGGAAACTCTTGCAAAATATACAGACGGATATTCCTGTGCAAAAATTGAATCTGTATTGAACCATGCCGCCTTACTCGCAGGGCAGAATAACCGGGTAGAATTTACAATGGATGATTTTAAAAGAGCGTGTAGTGAACTTTAGCCGTAATCGCATCCGCCAGACAAGTAATCCATCCGGCTTTTTCTGTGCTTCTGTCTGCTACAAGCGGGATTGTCTGTAAAATATAATTGCCAAGTGTAATTTCAATCTTACCGTATTCAGCTCCTGCAGTAATCTGCCCTTGTAAGTAATCAGGTATAGTAACATTTACACTTACATTCTGAAGGTTTTCTGCAATTGAATTACCGGTTACAAAAGGAACGCACACACTCTGAGGTTTATATGCTGCAATAAGGTTAAGGCCTTTTTCTTTGGCAGCATAAAGCTTTACAAAATAAGAAGTCTGAAGATTGCTCAAATCATAATCTCTGAAAATGCTGAAGGCTGTTTCCATAATTTGTGTTCCATCAGCAACGCGCCCTGCCTGACCTTCTTTAGTATTGTTTCCTTTTCCGCCCATTGTTACAGAAAGAAAACGTGTCCCGTTCCGTTCAACAGTCAAAGCAAGATTATAACCGCTTTCATCAATGTAGCCTGTTTTAAGTCCATCGCAGCCGGCAAGTCTTCCAAGAAGAGGATTTGTATTTTCCTGAGTAATTCCCATTGTAATAGATTCAGGAAGTCCGTTTGACCAGTCCTGAACTCCATAACGGTCCCCCGGAGCCATGTTCCTTTCTTTAGGATAAGTAAAGCTTGCTACAGAATGGAACTTTTTGAGCGAGGCAGGATGTTTAAGAATATAAAGACGACAGAAGGCTGCCATTTCTCTTGCAGTTGTAACATTAAGTTCACTGTAGCCCGAGCTTTCTACAAAATGAGTGTGAGTAAGACCTGCATCAATTGCTGCCTGATTCATTCGTTCTACAAAATCTTCCATAGAGCCGCATACTGCATAGGCAAGCGCATAAGCAGCATCATTACCGGAACAGATTGAAAGACCGAGCAAAAGCTCTTCAAGAGTAACAATCTGTCCTTTGCCCAAAAACATAAGGGAAGAATGCGGCGGCATATTGCAGGCCCAGCATTCAGGTGGAAGAGGAATTACATCACTGTAGTTCATGCGGCCTTGTAAAACTTCTTCTTCAACAACATACATTGCAAAAAGCTTTGTCATGCTGGCGGGAGGAATTTCCTTGTCTGCATTTTTTTCATATATAATATTGCCGTTAGAAATATCTATTAAAATAGCAGAATCTGCACCAACCTGTATTGAAAGCTCCGGCAGAGTGTAGGGAAGTGAAGTTAAAAGATTATTTTGATCAGCATATCTGTTCTTGAGTTCAAGATTTAATTGGGCCTGAAGTTCAAAATCAACAGGCTGGGCACTTGTAAGCTTTGAAAACTGGGAATTTCGTACACCTGCAAAAATAAAAAAGCCTGCAAAAAGTGCAAAAACAAAACCTGTTGCAATCGAAATCTTTATAATACGTGATTTTTTCATTGTTTTATCCATATCTGCTGTTTACCGACCAATATCTTAGACATTTTCGCTTACATTTACAAGAATACAATTTGAAAATTTAGAATTATGTGCTATAATTAATGAAATACATAAAAATGTGAGACTATGAAACTTATAAATATTACGCTTGATGCTTATAATATCCTTGTTGGAATAATTCTTTTTGTTGCAATCAGTATGCGGCACATTGTAAAAGCAAAAGTAAAGAACGGTTTTAAGGCTATGGTTCTTGTAAATTGCTGTATGGCTGCTATGAATGCACTTACACTTATTGTTGAAGGTTCTGTAAATCCAATTTGTGTCAGAATACTTCCTGTTTCATTATTCCTTTTTTATGTATTTTCGTTTTCTGTACTGGTAATTGCAGGTATAGAAATGATGTTTTACTTAAATCTTGCAAAATATAGAAAGCCCTTCCTGGCAATTGTTCTGATTGTTATTATTTTCTATGCCGGTCTTATTATTGCAAATACTCAGATAGGCTTCCTCTATTATATTGACGAAAACAATTGTTATTTTCGTGGAAAATGGTTCTACAGTGCTCAGCTGGTGCGATTGTTCCTGTTTATAAACTTTTTTATTTATCTTATAATCAACAGTAAATCGGTTAATAAAGAACATATTCTTTTTATTACAGCATTTATTCTTTTCCCACAGACAATGCAGTTCTTACAGATTGCATTCAGAGGAGTTCTGCTTTTAAATACAGGTTATACAATTTCGTTCCTGATAATGTTTATACATTCAAACCGTCACCTTGAAGAAAACCTTGATTCCATAGAGTACGAGCTTGATGCCAAGGAAACGGAGCTTAACAACAAGATTACAGAAATTGAACAGTCAAAGCTTGAATTTATTAAAATGCAGAATCATACAATCGAAAGTCTTTCGAACCTTGTAGAAAACCGCGACGAAGATACTGGAGAACATGTACGCCGTACAAGGGAATATGTTGAGTTGCTTGCCGTTCAGCTTATGAAAAATAATCATTATCCTGATATTCTGACTCCTCGTTATGTACGATTCCTTAAGCGTGCAGCACCAATGCATGATATTGGAAAGATTATTGTACCAGATGCAATATTAAAAAAACCGGGACGCCTTACTCCGGAAGAGTTTGCCTTGATGAAATGTCATGCTTCTGAAGGCGGCCGAATTGTTCATGAAATTTTTGACGGTTATGAAGACCCTGAATATATTAAAATTACAGCCGACATAGCAATGTATCACCACGAAAAATGGGATGGTTCGGGATACCCCTCAAAGCTCAAAGGAAACGCCATTCCGTTGAGTGCAAGAATCATGGCCCTTGCCGATGTTTTTGATGCGTTAGTTTCTCCTCGTGTATATAAATCTCCAATGTCTTATGAAGAAGCCTTTACTCTTATAGAAGAAAACAGCGGTATTCACTTTGATCCGGTTATAGCCCAGGAATTCCTCAACATCAAAGAAAAAGCAGCTGCAATTAATGAAAGCTATAGACGGGTTGATTAGAATTAATATTACAAGCTTAAAAAGGAGTTTCTAATGAGTTTATCACATTTTCATTTAGTGTGTAATAAGTTGGCTGCCACTATACTGGGGGGGGCGTTAATATGTATAGTATTTTTATTGACATCCTGCGATGATTTCTTAAAGGCAAAAGAAACAAGAGCAGAAATTGAAAAAGCTATAGATTATGTAAATGCCCCTGTTTATTCTATAAAAGTCGAAGCAGATAAAGACAGCGGTATTATCACAAAGCCAGCCGCCGGTGAAGCAAGAGTAAAGGTTACAGATACATTTAATCTGTCATTCCATTCAGAACAAGATTACCAGTTCATAAAATGGGAAGTTTACAACGAAGCAACAAATCAACCAATAGATAATGGTCTTTATCTGAAGATAGAAGATCCAAAAAAGATTGATACAAATTGTTCAGTTTTGAGTTATCCGAATAATTCAAATATCCAGCTTGCAGTGCGCGCTATTGCTGCAGAAAGACCACAGATAATTCTTGCCAGACCACAATATTCAGAAATAGGTGTTCCACGATTTTCAAATATTGAAATTTCATTTAATAAGAGCAATATGGATCCAAGCTGTATTTATTATAGCGAAAACGAAATGACTGAACTGATGGACCAGCTTGGTTTATCAGATTCCGACTTTTTGCAGGGAGATGAGACTCTTTGCAATAATCAATATTATGGATATAAAGATCAGGAAGGGCACAAACATTTTAAGAATATTCAGTTTTCAGGAATCAAATTAACAGATTCAGGTGACTATACAGCAGAATTTCCTGGTGATTATTTTTATAATCCATATTTTATTGAAGACAGTGGTTTTTCAGGATGCCGCCTGATTTATCAAATGATGAATCCTCCAATTCAATCAAAAGTTACAGTGTATTATTCTTTGAATAAAGATTTTTGTTATATGCAGAATGACATCCCTGTAAAAATGCTTGAATCAAAGCCTTATGCATATGAAACAATGTCGAAAGATAATGAAAAACCTACTTTTAATCAAAATTTAAATATAGCCGATTATCTTCAAGTAAAAGTTGGTGATGAATGGAAATCTTTGGCAGTATATTGGTACTTTTCTGATGCTAAAAAATATAATGAAATTCCTGAATTATCAAATACTACAAATATTGAGTTTAAATTAAATTTTGAAGCACAAGATACAGGAGGAAGTGGTTTGCTACCTTCTTTTGGTTTGTATTTAATAACTAAAATTAATATTCCAGATCGTGGAGACGTGATGAAAATACTGGAATCTTATTATATTAATTATTCGAGTGTAGTTATGAATGGTTCTAAAGGAACTCCGCCTGATTTTTATACAATAGATAGAACGACAACAACAGAATTAAAAGATGCTGGAGAATATAAATTCTATTTAATTATTTATGATAATGAATCCAATTCTGAGGAAGCTTGGGACGGTGATGTAAATCATAAAACTCCCGTTTACTTCAAACTTAAACTTACACAACCCGCAGCAACAAATTAAATTGTTACTGATTATATTTGTCAGTTTTGTTTCAGTATAGATTTTCAGTAAGAATCATGTTAAACTTAAATTAGGAGTTAACGTGATTTCTGAAACTATTATTCAGTCATTCATGCAGAAAATCTCATTGATTAAACAAGGTCAATTTGATGAATTTGTGTCGCATACAAGAGATGTTTTTGATTCACGTTTAATGACATATACTTCAAAAAATCAGAAATGGTTATTTGGTGCTGTAATTGGCGAGATAGGAGCGAATACTTTCGATCATAACTTTTCTTTTAAAAATGATGTTCCAAAAGGTGTTTTCTGCGATTTCGATTCAGAAGAGGAATTTGTTTATATTTGTGATTTTGGTGCGGGATTAAAGAAAACACTTTCAAGAGTAGTTTCATCAATTGCTGATGATGAACAGGCAATAAGAACTGCTTTTACACAACCAATTTCAGGGCGTGCTCCAGAAATGCGAGGAAACGGTTTGAAATTTGTAATCAGCTCTATTGTAGAGAATAAATGGAATTTTTATTTTCAATCTGGAGATGCTTTTTGTGAGGCTGATGGAACTGGTTATGAATTTGGAAAAACATCTTTTACACATGATGGTTGTTTTTGTATAATATCTTGTAAGGGGGAATGAATGTTAGTAGACATGTCATCTTTTGGTGAAATGCTTATGTCTCGGCCTGCTGGGCGTGAAGCTTTTTTGGGAGCTTCTGCATATATCTTTAACGAACTCAAAGAAGATGAAGTTGTTTCCCTTGATTTTGAAAAAGTAAAAGTGCTGGCGCCTTCATGGGCAGATGAATTTATTACAGGACTTAAATCAAAATATAAAGTAAAAATTGAATATCTTAATACTCAGAACCCATCCGTTGAAGCATCTCTAAAGACAGTTCTTGAACCTGTTGATGTGACAAAATATCAGAAAGTAGTATAGTTCCTCTTTTAACATTATTGAATTTCTACTCAAAAAACTATAAAATATTCCCCAAAATAATTGCAAATCTGCGGGTTTGCACAGGAGGAAATATGAATATTTTTCGTGGTGCTTTTACAGCTTTAATTACACCGATGAATTCGGATGGATCTGTAGACTTTGAGGGCTTCCGCAAAAATGTCAAACATCAGCTCGAACAGGGCATCGATGGTCTTGTTCCTCTTGGAACCACTGCTGAAACTCCGACTCTGGATGAAAGGCCTGGTGAAGAAGAAGACAAGATTATTTCGATTGTTATGGAAGAGGTTCGTGCTTTCGAAAAATCTACAGGCAAAAAAATCCCAATCATTCTTGGAGCCGGTTCAAATAATACAAAAGATGCTGTTCATTATGTTGAACGTGCAAAGGCTGCCGGTGCAGATGCTGCTCTTGTTGTTACACCTTACTACAACAAGCCTTCAAAAGAAGGTATCTACCAGCATTTTGCAGCTGTAGCAAAGGTTGGAATCCCAATCATTGTTTACAACATTGCCGGTCGTACAGGTTTGAACATTCCTACAGACCTGCTTGCACGCATTGCAGAACTTCCAAACATTGCCGGTGTTAAAGAGGCAAGTGGTTCTGTAAGCCAGATGATGGAAGTAATTGGACAGATTAAAAATAAAAAGCCTGATTTTGCCGTAATGAGCGGTGATGATGGCCTTACACTTCCTTTGATTGCAGCCGGAGGGGATGGAATTATTTCTGTTGCTTCCAACATGATTCCGGGCCTTATGCACGAGCTTGCTGCTGCCGCATTGGACGGAGACTTTAAGAAGGCACGCGAGATTCACTACAGACTCGCCCCATTCTTCAAAGCCGAGTTCTGCGACGGAAACCCTTCATCAATCAAGTATGCAATGAATGTTAAGGGAATGCCTGCAGGCGCCTTGAGATTGCCGCTTGTTGAAGTAAACGACGCTGCTAAAAAGCAGATTGAAGCTGCTATTAAAGAGTGTAATTTGTAAAGAACGTCATTGCGAGGAGCGTAGCGACGTGGCAATCCACGTATGAGGATGCATTCTAATACATGGATTGCCGCGCTGCGCTCGCAATGACACAGGAGTTAAATATATGAGTGAAAAAATAAAGGTAGGTGTGCTCGGAGCTACGGGCATGGTTGGTCAGCGTTACATCAAGCTTTTGGAAGATCATCCTTGGTTTGAAGTTTCTTATGTTGCAGCAAGTCCTCGTTCTGCAGGTAAGCCTTATTGCGAAGCTGTAAAGAACCGCTGGCTCATTGGTGCCGAAATTCCTGCCGGTGTTGCAAATCTTATCGTAGAAGATGCAAACGACGAAAAGAAGGCTTTGGGTAAATGTCAGTTTGTTTTCTCTGCTTTGGAAATGGGTAAGGATGAAATTAAAGCACTCGAAGCAGCTTATGCCGCAGAAGGTATTCCTGTTGTTTCTAACGCTTCGGCTAACCGCTGGACAGAAGATGTTCCTATGCTTGTTCCTGAAATCAACTACAGTCACCTTGATGTAATTGCAGAACAGAAAAAGCATCACGGCTGGGACAAGGGCTTTATTGCTGTAAAACCTAACTGTTCGCTTCAGACATACATGATGCCGCTTCATGCTCTTATTCAGGCCGGATATCCTGTAAAACGTATGATTGTTACAACACTTCAGGCAACGAGCGGTGCCGGATATCCTGGTGTTGCTTCATTTGATATGATTGATAATATCGTTCCATTTATCGGCGGCGAAGAAGAAAAAACAGAAAAAGAATGTCTCAAGATTCTGGGAAAGGTTGTAGACGGAAAGATTGAAAATGCAGCTGGTCCTCTTGTTTCTTCTACTTGTACTCGTGTACCTGTAGTAGACGGACATACAGCATGTGTTTCTCTTGAGTTTGATTTGCCTGATGACAAAAAACCAAGCCTTGAAGAAATTGAACGCGTATGGACAAGCTATAAATCAGTTCCTCAGGAGCTCAAGCTTCCAAGTGCACCGGAACATCCAATCGTTGTTCGTCACGAGGAAAACCGTCCTCAGCCACGCCGTGACCGCGAAACAGAAAAGGGCATGGCCTGCGTAATCGGACGCCTCCGCCCATGTAATGTATTCGACGTAAAGTTTGTAGCCTTGAGCCACAATACAAAACGCGGTGCTGCGCTGGGTGGAATCCTTAATGCGGAGCTGCTTAAGGCAAAGGGTTTCTTTAACTAATGGATTGCCACGTCGCTGCGCTCCTCGCAATGACGAAAGCCACGTCATTGCGAGCCGAAGGCGAAGCAATCCATAACTAACATACTAGTATATATTTTTATAAAACTATGGTATCATAAGATATCATAGTTTTTTTTTTGGAGTTCCAATATGAATATAACAAAATCCATTGTTTTCATGTGTGATAAAAACGAATTGTCTGGCGTAAAAAAAATTGCTGCCAAGGTTCGAAACGATTTTAAACTTGTTTTTGGTACTGAACCACAGCTTGTAGAAGTTGATTCTGGTAAGCCTTTTGAAACTAATGACTCCTGCGTGATTTTTGGAACTGCTGCTACTTCTCCTTATTTTGCAGATCTTCTTGGCGCACACAATATTGGTAAGCGCGAAGTTTATGCCTTCATCGTACGCAACAATCAGATTATCATTGCCGGAAGCGACAAGCGCGGTGTAATTTACGGACTTTTCCACTTGTCTGAGCTTATTGGTGTTTCGCCTCTTGTAAACTGGTGCAATATTTTACCTGCTAAGAAAAAGACTTTTGAACTTGAAGAAGGAATTTTTGTTTCGCGTGAGCCTTCTGTTCGTTTCCGCGGATTTTTTATTAATGATGAATGGCCGGCATTTGGTAACTGGGCAAACAAAAACTTTGGCGGCGTAAATGCTAAAATGTACGAAAACGTTTTTGAACTTTTGCTTCGTCTTAAAGGAAATTATCTTTGGCCTGCAATGTGGGCAAGCCGTTTCAGTGACGATGGTCCGGACCTTGCAAATGCCGAACTTGCAGATGAACTTGGTGTTGTAATGGGTGCAAGTCATCATGAACCTTGCTGCAGAGCGGGGGAGGAATACCGTTACCTCAGAGGTCCTGATTCAGTTTACGGTGACGCCTGGAACTTCCGCAGCAACGAGGCTGGTATTACAAAGTTCTGGGAAGACGGTCTTAAGCGCAACGGCAAATTTGAAAATGTAATTACAGTTGGTATGCGCGGCGAAGCAGACACTGCAATCATGAAAAACGCAACGCTCGCAGATAATATCAACCTGCTGCGTGATGTTTTAAGAACTCAAAACCGCCTTATCCGTGAAAATGTAAATCAGGATGTTATGAAAGTTCCACGTATGCTGGCCCTTTACAAAGAAGTTGAACCATATTTCTACGGCGACAAACACACAAAAGGCCTTATGGGCGACCCTGAGCTTGACGGCGTAACACTCATGCTTTGCGATGACAATCACGGAAACTTGCGTACAGTTCCTACAGAAAAAATGCGCGCTCATAAAGGCGGCTATGGAATGTACTATCATTTTGATTATCACGGCTGGCCTTACAGCTACGAATGGCTTAATACAAATTATCTTCCAAAGGTAAAGGAACAGATGACTGCCGCTTATGATTTTGGAATCCGCGATTTGTGGATTGTAAATGTGGGCGACATTATGACAAACGAGTTCCCGCTTTCTTACTTTTTGAATCTTGCTTATGACTACGAAAAATATGCTGCTGTTGAATATACAACTCAAGGATATACAGCAGAGTGGGTAGAGCAGCAATTCCCTGAATTGAGCCACAAGCAGAAGGCAACAATAAATAATATAATGAACACTTACACAAAGCTTGCAAACATGCGCAGAACTGAATGCATCTGGCCGGATACTTTTGCTCCTGTAAGCTTTGGCGAAAGTGAAAAGATTCTTGCTCTTGCAGACAACGTTATAAAAGAATGCGAAAGCCTTAAAGCTGAACTTACCAAAAAAGATTACCCTGGATTTTTTGCACAGGTATATTTCCCTGCCTGCGGAACTATGAATATCTTAAAAATGCAGCTGCTTGCCGGACGAAACCGCTGGTTTGCCGCACATAATCTTTATGCCGCAAATGTTTACGGTGAACAGGTACAGGCCTGCCTTGATTTTGACAAAAAGCTTGTAGACGAATGCGACAAGGTAGACGGCGGCCGCTGGTATGCAATGGGCTGGTCTGAGCATTTTGGATTTGTTCACTGGAACGAAGAAGAAAACAGATACCCTGTAATTGCAAAGCCTGTTGAACCACGTAAAGGCCGTTTGTGTGCATGGGTAGAAGGTGTAGATTTAGTAACAACAGGCGGCGACTGGACACGCATTCCTCTGCGCTGCGACAGTTTTAAAAATCCGGAAACTGTTACTGCAAAGGTTTTTGTTGCAGGTGCAAATAAAAAAATGCTCCCGTATGAAGTAAATATTGACGGCGAAAACGACTGGCTGAGCTTTACTATTAAAAAGGATAAAACTCTGCTGATTGATACAATCATCCTGTCTGTAGACCGTTCAAAGCTTCTCATGGCAAAAGACCAGAAAGCAGTCCTCAAAATTTCAGGCGACGGCGGTCACGGCTGCAGAATACGCATTGATGTTCTGATTGATGCCGAAGTTCCAAATCTTAATTACGACAAGGGGACATTCATCCAGACTTCAAATTACATTTCTATGGAAGCTGCACACTTTGCAAAAAAGCAGGCCGGCAGCTGGAACGGTCAGACTACACAGTTTGAAGAACTTCCTGGTTACGGAAAAACTCTTTCTGCAGTAAAGGCGTTCCCTGTAATTGCAGAATATCCAAAGGGAAAGAACGCTCCTTATGTTGAATATAAGTTTGTAGCCGCAACAGAAGGCGTAAAGCAGTTTGATTTCTTCTTGAATCCTTCAAACCCGGCATACAAAGACAACAAGCTTGCCTTTATTGCAGAAGTGAACGGCGACAAAATAAAGAAAGATGTTGTAGATGAAAAGACCTTTGCAGTAGGCGACAACCAGTTTCCATGGGGTGAAGATATTACAAACAATATCCGCATAAGCACCGTCTACGCCGATTGCAGGGAAGGGCTGAATATCTTAAGGTTCTATTCTGTTACACCAAATATCGTTCTGGAAAAGATTGTTGTACACAACGCAAATGAACCGTTCCCACAGTCATACCTTGGTGCACCGGAGTCTTACCGCGTCTAGTCATTGCGAGCGAAGCGTGGCAATCCACGTATAAGAAGGCATTCTCGTACATGGATTGCCACGTCGCTTCGCTCCTCGCAATGACGTGCTACCTTTTCGCTATTATAATCATCGTCCTTAAATTCTCATCATACGGCGACAAATCAAAGTCACCGTAGGCCTTTGCGCTTGAAAAACCACATTCCACCAGCCGCTTGCACAGGTCACTTGCAGAATACAAACGCTGTACAAACTCATGTTCAATCTTTTTGCCGTTGTCATCGGTGAGCACCCACTTTGAACGAAGGCCTTCCCACGCGCCCACAACTCCAAATTCTGTGTGAACATGCCAGCCTGCACGATCAAAATCTTCACCAGGTGTCCAATACTTTATGGCACTTTCGCGGCTTGTACATTCCAGAATAAAAGTACCGCCTTCGCGCAAAGCTCCTGCAATACTTTTTAAAATCATCATATCTTCTTCAATCGTATCGCAGTAGCCGAACGAAGTATAAAGGTTTACGGCACAATCAAATTTTTTGTCTGAGGTAAAGGTACGCAAATCTGCATTAATCAATGTGAGAGGAACGCCTTCGTCAGAGGCACTTTCTTTTGCGGCATCAAGCTCTGCCTGAATAATATCAACGCCGGTAACATCAAGGCCAAGAAGAGCAAGCTCAACGCTTATGCGTCCAAGACCACACCCTGCATCAAGCACAGAATCTCCCTGCTGCAAGCCTGCAAGCTTTTGCACATATTCTGCAACATCAGGAGCTTCGGCCCAGCGTGCGTCATCAAACATTATGGGTGCAAAGGTTATCCAGAAATCTTCTTTTTCAAACCATTCGGTTCCGCTTTTTTTGTTATCCATAATTACTGAATTTCTTCTGCGGCTTCACGGCTGCGTTTTGCAAGCTCGTCGGCATTTACAGAGGTAAAAATTTCGGCTGAATGTATAAAAGCTTCGCGGGCACGTTCTTTTTCATTTGCAGAAGGATTTCCCTTTATCAAAATCAATCCTACTGCATAATAATCAGTTCCAAGTCCCAGCGAATTCTCGGCAGCACGGTCATAGAAAATTGCCTGTTCCATTGCCTGTAAAGCACCATCTTTGTTTCCGTTTAATGAACGGGCCTGGGCTGCTTTATACCAGCAGATTCCTATTTCAGAAAGATAGCGGCTGTCTGTAAAAGCTTTTGCTGCGGCAGTATATGCTTTGTCGGCTCCGGCATAATCCTGTTTAAGCTTATAAACATCACCTTCTACCTGAAGCACCTGAGCTGAATAATAATCATCACTCTTTAATTCTTTTTTTATATTTTCAAGATTTCCGTTAAAGCTTCCTTTTGCAATACTTACACGGGCCTGACTCAAATCAACTATTGCCTGCTGCTTTTTAGGGTCGGCACAGTTCTTTACAAATTTCTTTGCATAATCTACATATTGCTGAGCTTCGTCTACTTCAGGCGGATTAAGTGAAAGTTTTAAACTGCATCGTGCAAGTGCAGCGGCAGTGAGTAAATCATAATTATCAATAGACATTGCCTGACTTTCTGCAGCACTTAAAAAGAAACTTGCTTTGTCGTAGTCTCCGCTTAAGATACATGCATTTGCAGATTCAATCATTTCTGTTGCACTTGAGTAAATTGTAGAAACCTGCATTGAGCGTTTTGGGGCAGAGGAACACGCAACAAGGAGGAATGTGAACAAAAGAATAGATATTTTTTTCATTAGAAACTCTCCTCTCTAAGTTTTGGTGTTGCAGCCTGTTGTTCTGTTCTTTCAGGAACGCCTTTTTTCAACAAAGGATTATTCTTTAAACCAACCATTACATCCTGAACCTGCTTGAGCAATGTCTGAACCTGAGCAAGCAAGATAGATACCTGAGGCATTTCACTGTCAAGAGAACCAGAGATTCCGTTCAAATCCTGAATTGTTGTATCAAGGGCAGCGTAAAGCTTGTCAAAGGTTCCCTTGCTTTCTTCTGTTTCAAGCAGCTTAGGAACTAATCCCTGAGGATCGGCAGTCAATCCGTTTACATCACTTAAAATAGAGTTAAGTGTATCTACAGTTGTATTAAGGTCATTAACAATAGATGCCATAGGAACAGACTCATCGCCGGAAAGTAATGCGCTAACTTGACGCAGAATCCTATTAACATTGTTGATTGTTTTTGCAAGAGGAATCTCTTCATTTCCGGCAATCAGTTCATTAATCTGCTGAACAAGCTCATCAATATGATTAATAAGACTTGTTACAGAACTAATGATTGTATTAATAGTATCATTTGTTTCGACAATAATAACTTGTCCTTCTTTTATCATTTCTTTAGCTTTTGCACTTGATTTTTCAGGAATAAAAGAATTGTCTACAATCAGTTTTGAAGATTTTCCCTGATAAAAAATAAAAGAAGAACCAAGACCTATTGGACTTACAGAAAGCTCAACAATTGAACCTTGTGTTACACGGTCTATATATTCATCAAGTACATAAAAATATACTTGTACAGTATCATTTTCGCTAAGCGTAATTTTCTTTACTTTTCCAATTGCAAAACCTTTATACTGCAAAGACATTCCTTCGCTTACACTATTGGCCGATGAAATTTCTGTGAAAAAGTGATGCTTCTTAACAAACCATTTTTGTGTTGAAGCAATAAAAAACGTGAAGAATATTATTGCGGCAATTGCTGTAATACTTAGAGCACCTACAATTTGATCTGCAAACTTAATTTTAAATTTCATCGTAATCCTCTTGGAAATTCTCGTGTAATAAAATCTTATCAACGATTGTTCCTTTTGAAAAGTAATATTTATCATTATTAAAGGTATTTATAAATGCGTTATCATGGCTTACGTAAACAAGCGTGTTTCCGGCACTGCAAAAATCCTGAATGATTTTTATAAAAAGTGCAGCTGTTTTTTCATCGAGCGATTCTGTAGGTTCATCAAGAAAAAGAATTTCTGGTTCACAGATTAAGGCTCGTGCAAAAGCAATACGTTTCTGTTCACCGGTAGAAAGGGCAGCAGGGCGTAAAGAAAGCGGCTTTGAAAAATCTACAAGCTTTGCAACTTCCTTAATGCGTTCGTCAAGCTGTTCCGGCGGCATTTTTGGAAAATGAAGTTTTAACGGAAGTTCCAGATTCTGGTAAAGACTCTGGTTTGCCCAAAGAGCAGAATTCTGGAACATAAAAGCCATTCTTTTACGGAAAGCAAGGTTTTCTTTTGAACTCATGTTAGAAATATTTTTGCCTTCATAAAAAACTTTGCCGCGTGTAGGAACAATAATTCCTGAAATAAGCTTTAATACAGATGATTTTCCGCCGCCAGGTTCTCCAAGAAAAGCTGTAATAGAGCCTTTTTCGATTGAAAGCGAAACATCGTTTACTACAGAAACCTGACCGTCATAAAAGCTTGTGTTTTTCATTTCAAAAAGTGCCATAATCACCAGACCCCTTAAAAAATGTAAGTAATTACAGTTATGAAAACATAAGCCAGAATCAGGTATACAAACGATTTTGAAACAGCCTTTAGACCTGCCATTGGAATTTCTGTAGACGCGCGTCCTGTAGAAAATCCGTAAAGTGTTGCACAGCCCGAAATAATCATACCGAAAACAAGACTTTTTATCATAGAAATAAGAATTGTTCGTAATGAAAGGGCAGTGAACAGATTTTTAAAATATTCAACAATACTTGTAGTAGAAATAAACTGGATTACAATTGAAGGCGCCGCTAATCCAAAAATGGAAAAATACAGATTCAAAAAGAAAACAGAAAAAGTAACGCCTAAGAATCGTGGTGCGGCAAGGTGAACAATAGGGTCAATTCCAACAGAAATATATGCTTCAATTTCCTGATTTACTACCATTGTACTAAGTTCTGTTGCAATAGCGGTTGCCGAACGGGCAGTTACAATAAACGCAACAAGAAGAGGGCCAAGCTCTTTTGTAACAATAATTACAAGTAAATCGTAAGTAAGCTTTGCCTGACCAATGGAAGCCAGAAAGGTAGTTCCCATAAAGACTACGGCAGTTCCTATTACTACAGAAAGAATTATACAAATTGGAAGAGCTTCTACATAAGTAAAAAGCAGCTGCATTATAAGGATTTTTCGGGCAGTTTTTCCTCTGGAAGTAAATAAAAGCGATGCAGTTATAAGTTTTCCAAGGTATCCGAGCGAGTATAGAAAATTAGAGATTGAATTCCTTACATTCTGTCCTAGTTTTTCGACCATTTTTTACTCTTTTGTATAATTATATACTATCTTCTTATTATCGGCAAACAGATATGATTTCTGCATTTCAGAAACGAATTCATACCATAGGGAAAATACCCTAAATTTTCTTAAAAAACTCTATGATTTTTTGTAGTTTCGCATTATAATATTTGGTGATTTTTGTTACATCGTAGGAGTTTTGAAATATGTCAGGAAAGGTTAGAGAAGTAATTACTGTTGATCCGGAAAAATGTACAGCATGTCATCGTTGTATTTCGGTCTGTCCTGCAAAAATGTGTAATGATGCTTCAGGAGATTATATTAAAGTAAATCCTGAACTTTGTATTGGCTGCGGTCGTTGTATAAGTGCCTGTCATTTTGGAGCTCGTCAGGGAATTGATGATTTTTCAACATGGATAAACGATCTTCACGCCGGCGTTAAAATGATTGCAATCGTTGCACCGTCTTCGGTAGTTTCGTTCCGTGGTCGTGTTCTTGAATTAAATACCTGGCTTAAGTCTATAGGAATCAAGGCCGTATTTGATGTAAGCTTTGGTGCCGAACTTACTTCTAAATCATATGTTGAATATATAAAGAAAAATAATCCAGATCTTGTAATTTCTCAGCCGTGTCCTGCTCTTGTTACTTTCTGTGAAATATACAGGCCAAAGCTTTTGCCATATCTTGCCCCTGCAGACAGTCCTATGCTCCATACTATAAAGATGATTAAACAGTATTATAAAGAGTATAAAGATTGTAAGGTAATGGTTGTTTCTCCTTGTTATGCTAAACGTCGTGAATTTGATGAAACAGGTTATGGCGATTACAATGTAACAATTAAATCTTTGGATTCATATTTTAAGGCAAATGACATTGATCTTTCTCAGTTTGCAAAAACTCCTTATGATAATCCTGAAGCAGAACGCGGAGTAACTTATTCTTCTCCTGGTGGTCTTATGAAGACTACAGAACGTTTTATGCCCGGAGTTTCTGATGTTACAAGAAAAATCGAAGGACTTCCTGAAGTTGTAGAATATTTTGTTCATCTTGAACGCTCCCTCACTCAAAAAATTAAGCCTGTTTATAAACTGATTGACTGTCTTGGCTGCTGGCAGGGCTGTAACGGTGGTTCGGGTACCTGTGCCGGTGAAATGACGCTTGATGAAATGGAAAGCTACGTTGAAAACAGAAGTCTTCGCAATAAGGAAACACATAATACAGTTGATTCAAAACCAGGTGCCATAAAGAAATTGAATAAAAAGCTCGAGGCTTACTGGAGCGAAGGGCTTTACGACAGAACTTATACTAACAACAGCACAATTTTTGAAGCAATGATAAAGCATCCTACAGAAGAGCAGATTCAGGAAATTCACAAAAATATGGGTAAGCTTACTTCCCGTGATATTTTGAATTGTGGTGCCTGTGGCTACCGTACCTGTGAACAGATGGCTGTTGCGATTTTTAACGGCTTAAATAAACCTGAACATTGTCATCATTACAAGGGCGTTGAGCTTGTTAAGATTACAGGTAACCATAAGAAAGAGCTTAATGATGCTATTGAAAACGTTAAGACAACAAGTCTTACACGCCTTGCCGAAAGCGATGCCGATGTAGAAGCAATTAATAATGCATCTTCTCTTATGGTCGACAGTGTAAATACTTCTGCTGCAGCTATTGAAGCAATGATTACAAGTATTCAGTCTGTAAATACAGTTTTGAATACAAACTCTCAGAGTATGACTGCGCTTAATGAAGCAACAAAGACAGGTAAAGTCAGTGTTGAAGAAATTGCAGTTCTTGTAGGCGAAATTGAAAAGAGTTCAAACGGCCTTAGCGAAATGTCTACAGTAATTCAGCAGATAGCTTCTCAAACAAACCTTCTTGCCATGAACGCCGCTATTGAGGCTGCCCATGCCGGTGAATTCGGAAAAGGCTTTTCTGTAGTTGCGGATGAAATTCGTAAGCTTGCCGAAAGTTCTGGAAAAGAAGCAAAACAGATTAGCGAAGTTCTTAAAAAGGTTAAGTCGCTTATTGATTCAACCTTTGGTAAAACCATTGCAGTTAAGGAAGATATTGAAAATATTGTTTCTCTTGCAGATGAAGTTTCTAACCAGGAAACTGTTGTTAAGTCTACAGTTTCTAAACAGAGCGACGGTGGTCAGCAGCTGCTTGAATCTCTTGCGCAGATGAAGGAAAATACACAAAGCGTATCTGATGCTGTTGAAAACCTGCGTTCTTCTACAGAATCTGTAAAGATTGCAATTTCGCAGATTAGTCTGAACATCTAATTTACTGCGGTTAAAACTATGGCTAAAAAATCAAAAAAGGTTTTACCGGTAATTCTCACTATACTCGTTATTGTATTAATTGCTGCGTGGTATCTTTGCGGTAAACCATACATTGTTCCCGACGAACAGGGTCTGATGCTCGTAATGACAGAAGAGCCGATTCTTCCGATTTTTGAAGAGGAGCAAGCTTCTGGTGGCCCTTCGACAAGCTCAGGGACCACAATGCCTGCTGACGGGACCACAATGCCTGTCGAAGGCCACGTAAATAAAAACATCTCAAACAGCACCGCCGACCTTGGTCATGCAGAAAACTCATCCCTTTATTTTGGAAATCCTACAGATGCTTTTGGTGACACTGCGCTCACAGAAAATTATCTTATGATAAAGCCGCAGTATACGCTTTCGTATAATACTCAGACTTTGTGTCCTAACTGGGTTGCCTGGCACCTTGATTCAGAAAATATGGGAGACGCAGACCGCTCAGATGACTTCCGTCCTGATAAGGAGCTTCCGGAAGGCTGGTACGGTGTAAAAAAGGCAGACTATCAGTTTAATAAATACGGCTTTGACAGAGGTCATGTTTGTCCTTCGGCAGACAGAACTGCTACAAAAGAAGACAACTCAATGACCTTTTTGATGACAAACATGGTTCCGCAGACTCCAGATAACAACCGCGTAATCTGGATGCACTTTGAAACCTTTGAACGAGAACTTGTTACAGCCGGAAACGAAGTCTACATAATTGCGGGGCCATACGGAACTGGCGGAACTTCTCCAAAAGGCACCTTTGACAATATTCCGATCAGCTTAAAGTCTGGCGAAACATATTATATGAATGTTCCGGCCTACACATGGAAGGTGCTTATTGCAATTCCAGCCGGCACCGATGACCTTGAACGCGTTGATTCTACCGCAACAGCAATTGCAATAAATGTTCCGAACCAGACTGGCATGCAGAAAACAGGCGACTGGGAACAGTTCCTATGCTCAATTGACGACATCGAAGAAATGACAGGCTATGACTTTTTCGAACTTCTGCCGGATAATGTGGAAGATGTTTTAGAAAAAGCGGTCTATGTTCCATAAGAAAAAATCAATTATAGGGAAAGTTTTTATGATTAAAATTCTTGCACGGCTTTTTATAAAAGATCATACAAATTATTCTAACGAACAGGTTCGCAGCCAGTACGGCATTTTGTGCGGCAGCTTCGGTATTTTTCTGAACATTCTGCTTTTTGCACTCAAGTTTATTTTTGGAACACTCGCTGCTTCTGTTGCAATGGTGGCAGATGCGTTCAATAACCTTTCTGATGCAGCTTCGTCTGTGGTGCAGATTCTTGGTTTTAAGCTTTCTTCTAAAAAGCCTGATCCAGACCATCCTTTTGGTCACGGAAGAATTGAATATATTTCGGGGCTTGTAGTTTCATTCCTTATTCTTTATATGGGAACTGTACTGCTCAAGGATTCTGTGCTTTCTATAATTCATCCGGAAGCTATGAACATAAGTGTTTTGTCCATAGTTGTCATGGGTATTTCTATTTTTGTAAAGCTTTACATGTACCTTTATAATCATCTTACTGCAAAGAAAATCAATTCTGTTGCAATGGAAGTTGTCGCTAAAGACAGTCTTAATGATGTGATTTCTACTTCTGTAGTTATTGCAGCTTTGATTGGAAGTCGTTATACAAGTCTTCCGCTCGATGGAATTGGTGGAGTAGTAGTTGGAATCTTTATTATAAAAACAGGTTTTGAAGCTGCAAAAGATACAATTGCGCCACTGCTTGGTTCAGCTCCTTCTGCAGAACTAGTATCTCAGATTGAAGAAGAACTTATGAAGCATAAGCCTATTGTTGGCATGCATGACCTTATTATTCATGACTATGGTCCCGGCCGTATGATGATTTCATTGCATGCAGAAGTTCCGGGCAATATGAATATCTTTAGTCTTCACGATGTAATCGATATTGCAGAAAACGATATTGCAATGCGCTTTAACTGCCACGTTGTAATTCACATGGACCCGGTTGATACAGAAAACAAGCGTCTTGCAGAATTAAAGCAGGTACTTTCTGAAGAGGTTCCTAAAATTAATCCGGAATTGAAGTTCCATGATGTCCGCATGGTGCCGGGAGATACACATACCAATTTGATTTTTGATGTCGTAAAGCCGTATTCGTGCATGCTTACAGACGAAAAGCTGAAGATGGTCATTCATGAAGCGGTGCATTCAAGATGTCCGGATGTCTATTGTGCAATAACAGTCGATCAGCCCTTTGTAAAGTAATATATCTATACACAATCCCGTTTTCTTCGTGAGTTTCTTCAATGGTAGCAGACCAGTCTGGACCGGGTTCCGGAAAAAATGTGTCGCCTTCAAAATCGGCTTCTATTTCGGTAGCGTAAATTTTATCTGCATAGGGGAGTGCCTGCTCGTAAATGCTGCCGCCGCCGGCTATAAGGATTTCTTTCTGGCCTTGGGATTTACAATAACTTACTGCATCTTCTAACGATGAACAGAAATAAATGCCGTCATTGCGAGCCGCAGACGAAGCAATCCACTGTCTGGAGACAATTACCAGACTACAATAACTCAAAGGGTGTCCTATTTCTTCATAAGACTTTCTTCCCATGATTACATATTTACCGCGGCAAATCTCTTTAAAACGATTGCGCTCAGAAGAAAGCTTCCATGGAATTTTCCCCTGAGCACCAATTACGCGCTTGTTTTTTGTGTATGCAACAAGAAGGCTTATCATTATGCTTCAACTTCTACAAGTGATGCAACTCTCTGTGGCTGAGCATAAACACTCTTGATGTTTTTGTAAGGATTTTTGAAGTTCTGAATCTGAGTGCGGATGCTTTCAATATGTTCGCGAAGTAAATCTCTGTTAATCTGATTCTGTTTAAGAACTCTTGACTGCAAATCATTAAGTTCATTCTGAATCTGTCTGATATCAGAATCTTCATTTGTATGAGCCATTGGAACAGAAGCCTTGTACATCTTGCTCATAGGAATAATAACCTTCTGAAGATTTGCAATATTCTGAACCACCTGCTGTTCAAGTTCAGTATGTGCAATCAGGTTTTCAGGGTTTTCTTTTGTAATAGAATCCTGCTGTTTTTCAAGAACTGTAAGATATTCCTGAAATTTATTTCTCTGCTGCTCCAAAAGACTTCTGAATTTTCTGAGCAAAGCAACTCTTTCGTCTAATTCCTTCTGTGTGATTTCTGCCATAGGATTCCCCCTTTATTCCCCTTATCCCTGAATATTAAGTGCATTCTGTACAGTAGCAGCCGGTGCATTTGCAACACTGTTTGCAATCTGTCTCCAGCTTTCTGTAAGATCTTTTACCATTCTAAGTACAAAATCAAGCTTGTCTTTATTATGATTGATATTTGCAGCAAGCAGTTCTTCGTTAAAGAACACATAAAGTGACATAAGATTACGTGCAATTTCGCCGCCTTTATCCATATCAAGCGAAACCTGCAGTTCTGTAATGATTGCCTGAGCTTTCTGAATGCAGATTCCGTATTTTTCAATGTTTTCCGGCCTGATTTTACCGTCGTTTTCTATATAAGTACCAGCAGTAGTAAGCTGCTTTATAATTCCTTCGTAAAGTAATACAACTAATCTTCCCTGACTTGCTGTATTAATATTAGTTTTTTGATAAGCATTGTAAGCATTAGAATATCCCATAGGGTCCTCCTTGAAAGAATATAATCCTATATCCCTCTCTGATTTTCGGTAATATAAAAATCTACTTTAGTAAAAATTACACGAAAAAGTGTAAAAAATTCTAAGATTTTATTAAGAATTCCTCTATAAAAAAACGGGCGGGAGCAGTTTTTTATAATATGATAAGATTTTTAATATATAATTTTTTTTTATAATGACAATTTTGCATATTATTAGTATATTTAATAATATAGTAGGATTTATTTATATGGCTGACGAAAAACGCGAAAATAATGATAACAAGCAGGACGAAAACGATCCGTACAAGTTTTTTAAATTTGCTGGTCCTGAAAAAAAAGATGATAACGATAAGGACAGAAAAAACAGGAAGAAACCTAAAATTTCTTTCTTTACTGTATTGCTGATTCTCTTCTGTACTTTTGCAATTGTTGATATTTTCTTTATGTCCCACAACGATGATTATATTGCTTATTCAGAATTCCGTGATAAAGTTGCAAACGGACAGATTGTTTCTGTAGAAATTGGTGAAAATACAATTATTGGTTATGGTCCTGGCGTAAGCATGTCTTCCGATTCCGGTAAGGGACTGCGCCTTTTTACTCCAAGAACAACACGCACAGGTCAGCAGTATAAAACTTCTGCAGTTCTTATGCAGAGCTTTATTGATTTGCTTGACGAAAAAGGCATTCCTTATAAATTCACAGTAAAATCAAGTGGCATTTTCTGGCAGATTTTAGGCAGTCTTATATTGCCGCTTGGTTTCCTTATTTTAATTTACTTCCTTTTCTTCCGCAAAATGGGTAACGGCTCTGGCGGAATGGGCAGCATTTTTAATGTTGGTGCTTCACGCGCTAAGGTTGTTGAAGAAGGAAAAATCAAAACACGCTTTACAGATGTTGCCGGTGTAGATGAAGCTAAGGAAGAACTTGTAGAAGTTGTAGACTTTCTTAAAACTCCAAAAAAATATACAGATATTGGTGGTAAGATTCCAAAGGGCGTTCTGCTTGTCGGCGACCCAGGTACCGGTAAAACTCTTCTTGCCCGCGCAGTTGCCGGAGAAGCAGGTGTTCCTTTCTTCAGCATTTCGGGTTCAGACTTTGTAGAAATGTTTGTTGGTGTAGGTGCCAGCCGAGTCCGCGATCTTTTTAAGCAGGCCCGCGAAAAAGCACCTTGTATTATATTTATTGACGAAATTGATGCTCTTGCAAAAAGCCGTGCTAACGGATTCAGTTCAAACGACGAAAGGGAACAGACTTTGAACCAGCTCCTTGTAGAAATGGACGGTTTTGACAACGAAAAAGGTCTTATCGTACTTGCCGCTACAAACCGCGTAGATGTTCTTGACCCTGCAATCCTTAGACCAGGCCGTTTTGACCGCCAGGTTCCTGTAGAAAAACCTGATGTTAAGGGGCGTGAAGAAATATTACGCATTCACGCAAAGAATGTAAAACTCGACAGTGATGTTGACTTTGAATCAATTGCGCATGGAACAACAGGCTTTGCCGGTGCAGATCTTGCAAATGTTGTAAATGAAGCAGCTCTTCTTGCAGTCCGCAATGGCCGCAAAAAGGTAACAATGGAAGATTTTAATGATGCAATCGATAAGGTTAGCATTGGTCTTAAGAAAAAATCGCGCAAAGATAATAAAAAAGAAATCCGTCTTGTTTCTGTACACGAAACAGGTCACGCACTTGTTGCAGCCTTTACTCCTGAACACGAGCCTGTAAACAAAATTACAGTTGTTCCTAGAAGTCATGGTGTAGGCGGCTTTACACAGTACCGCGAAGAAGAAGAAAAATTCATTATGACCCGAAAGGATATGATGAACGAAGTAGACAGTCTTTTGGGTGGACGTGCCGCTGAACAGATTATCCTTGGCGACATTTCTACAGGTGCTTCAAACGATATTGCCCGTGCAACAGATATCATCAAACGCATGATTACCGATTTTGGTATGTCTGACAAATATAAGAACGTTACTCTTGGAAAAGGCGTTCTTGGAAACCGTGGCGGCGACCCAAGTCTTGTACGAGAATTCAGTGAACAGACTCAGAATTATGTAGACGAAGAAATTTCACGCATAATGAACGAGCGCTATGAATATGTATTAAAGCTTTTAGGCAAGCACAAAGATTTGATTGACTATATTGCCAACCGCCTTATGGAAGTAGAAACAATCGACGGTAAAGAATTCTACGAAATTGTTAACGGTGAAGCTCACTGTAAGCAGCTGGAAGAAAAAGCAGAAAAAAAGGCTTCAAAACCTCGTAAAACAGCCAAAAAAGCAGAATAGACAATGCTTTGATTTAATTGTATAATAGAATACTATGAAAAAGATATTAATTGCATTGTTTATGCTTTTTTCTGCATCGTTATTTGCCCAGAGCATTACGACTGCAAGTGCATATTTTAAAACAATTTCTGAATATTATTCCACATTAAAAGACTACGAAGTTAATTTTGAAATTAAGGTAGATAAACAGGAAACAGCCGGACACCTTTCTTTTAAGGCACCCGACCTTCTGCGCCTTGACTATACAAACCCGGAAGAACAGGTAATCTGTTATAATGGTGACACACTCACAGTCTATCTGCACGATAAGGATGCAGTACTTCAGCAGAATATCACCAGCGATATAGGGGCTGGTGCACTTACTTCACCACAAGGCCTTTCTCTTTTGAGCAGATATTATACAGTTCAGTATGAAACTGGTCAGAATGCCGAACCACTTGATGATGAATCTGATGAAATGGTAGTTAAGTTTACACTTTATAGAAAAAGTTCTACAGAAGCTTTCTTGTATATCAAAATTGCAGTAACAGAATCTACAAAACTTATCCGTAGAATAGAAGCAGTAACCCCAAAGGGCGAGGTAATTCTTTTTGATTTCTTTGACTATGTACTTAATCAGGGAATAACAGATCAAAGATTTATTTATGATCCTCCGTCATCTGCTAACAATTATAATAATTTTCTGTTTTCGGAGTAGGAGAGAGAGATGGATAGTTACGGAGAATTACTGCGAAGTGCTCGAGAAGAAAAAAATCTTAATATAGATAAAATCTCGCGTGAAATTTCAATAGAAAGCAGATATTTAACCGGACTTGAAGAAGAAGATAACGGTGCATTTCCAGGCGAAGCTTACATGGTAGGCTTCTTAAGAAATTATTCAAATTATCTTGAACTTGATACAGACTATATTCTTAAGCTTTATAACAACAAGAAAATTCAGGAATCACCGGTTCCGGAAGGTCTTATTATAAAACGCCGTCCTATAAAGCTCATTCTTGCTATTGCTATTCCTGCATTTGTTGTACTTCTTACTATAGGCATTGTTCTTGGTGTTGTTCTTTCAAAGAAAAAGACTCCTACAGATGATTCTGTAATCTTAAGCAATACAACAAAAAACAGACAGTTCGAACTTGATAATACTAAGTTCTCTCAAAGAGTTTACAAAGGCGACCAGTTTATTGTTCCAACAAGCAATGGACAGATTGTTCTTACAGTCAGAGACACTCTTACTTCTTTTGGTCTTGATACACCAAGCGGAGTTTTCTATACAGATCTTAGCGAAGAAACAGAAATTGATATTAATGGTGACTCAACCCCGGATCTGATTGTTTATGTTTCAGATATTTCTGCTACTGACGATTCACGCGGTGCCGAAGTAAGCCTTCTTCTTAGACATGGTGTTCCTTCAGAAAGCAACGGCGTAAATGTTGATGAAATTCCATTCGAAACAGAAATCAAATCTAAGCATCCTCAGAAGGTTATCCTCGAAGACAACCGTGCATATCCGTTTACTATAAATGCAAGCTTCCGTGGTTCATGTCTGTTCCGCGACAAGGTAGATAACGATAACTCTGTAGAATCATATTTTACAAAGGGTGAAGTATTTACTGCAAACCCTCACAACGGTATAAGACTCTGGATTTCGAACAGCAATGTAGTTAAGTTCACTATTGTTGCCGATTCACGCACCTTCGACCTTGATATTGGTCCTGCAGGCCAGGTTCTTGTAGAAGATATTAAGTGGATTAAAGATTCAGACGGCAGATATAAGCTTATAGTTGTTGAGCTTGATTAAACTGCTGTGTTCAGTTGTTTATGGCAAGTTTTTTTATTGATCAGTACGGATGCGCAAAAAATCAGACAGACGGCGAATTATTATCTACATTTCTTGAAAAAGCAGGCTTTAAGTACACAGAAGAACCAGCCAAAGCAGATTTTATCATAATTAATTCCTGCGGCTTTATTCAGTCTGCAAAACAGGAATCTATAAATGCAATATGTGAATTAAAGCAGGCATATCCAAAAGCAAAACTCATTCTTGCAGGCTGTCTTGCAGAACGTTATGCAGATGAACTTTATGAAGTAATGCCCGAGCTTGACGGAATATTCGGAAACGGCGACCTTTCAAAAATCACAGAATATATGAAACAAGTTCGTGCTGCTGTGAAAAAAGAAGAACGCGCAAAGCCGGCACTTTTTCCTCAGCTAGGTGTCTGCGCCGGTGAAAGAACAAGGCTTTTTGGTTTTAAAGGTTCTGCTTATGTAAAAATCACCGAAGGTTGTTCAAACAACTGTTCCTTCTGTGCCATTCCGCTTATTCGTGGTGCAGTAAGAAGCCGCCCTGCAAAAGATATTGTTGATGAAATTAAAACTCTTGTTGCTTCAGGCATTTACGAAATAAATCTTATAGGTCAGGACCTTGCAGCATATTCAGACAAAAAAGACGGACTTGCCGAGCTTCTTGCAAAAATATCTAAACTCAAGGGCAAATTTATTGTCCGCACTCTTTATATACATCCTGATCATTTTAATACAAATATCCTCGAGATTTTTAAGAACGACAAACGTTTTGTTCCATATTTTGACATTCCGTTCCAAAGCGGCGACGACCAGATTATTCAGGCAATGAACCGCAAAGGAACTGCAAAAAAATATGTTTCACTTGTAAAGAAAATCAGAAAGGAATTACCCCAAGCTGCCTTAAGAACAACATTCCTTACAGGTTTTCCGGGCGAAACAGAAGAAGCGGCAGAAAATACAAGACAGTTTTTACAGAATATAAAGCCTTTATGGTCCGGCTGTTTTCCTTACAGCAGGGAAGAGGGTACCGCAGCTTATTCATTAAAGAACAGGGTTCCTGCCGGCACTGCAAAAAAACGCGCAAAGCTACTCGAAGAGCTTCAAGCAGAAATTACAAGGGCTCAGCTTGAAAAATACTGCGATAAAGAAATAGATGTTCTTATAGAAGAAGTCTTTACTCATAATGAAGACGAAGGACTTGCACTTGGAAGAGCATGGTTTCAGGCTCCGGAAGTGGACGGCTGTAATGTTATCCGCTACGATTTAGACGATCCAAAGCAATGTGAAAAGATTAAGTGCGGAAACGTTGTAAAAGTAAAGGTTCTTGCCTGTACCGGACCAGATTTAGACACAAGACTTCTATAAAAAACGCAAAAATTTGAATAAAAAAAACTATCTTATTATTTAATGTTAGGTTATAATATAATTTGTTATTGGTGTTCAAATGAAAAAGATCGGAGTTATAATACCTACTTTCAACATTGAGTACAGTACAGAGTTTTTGCACGGAATCTATGACTATTTTAATGGCAAAGATGTAAGTATTATATATACCCAGACAAAACTTCCGCACAGCACAGTTGGTGTATACGATTACCAGTATTGGCAGAGTGCAGAGCTCCTTTTTTCACAGGAAATTGATGCACTTATAATTGCAACCGGTGTTTATTGTGCAGGTATGACTCAGGAAGAGCTTGAATCTGAGCTTTACAGATTTGGCAGGCGTCCGGTTATTTCTACAGCAATCCAACTTAATCTTCCAAACTGCTACACAGTTCTGGCAGACTGTAAAAAATCATATCTTGAAGTTATTACACATCTTAAGAATGTTCACGGCTGCCGAAGTATTGCATTTTTATCTGCGGCAGAAACAAAGTCGCGCGAAGCAATAGAACGATTCGAGGCATTTAAGGAAGCAATGTCTGCAAATAAGCTTAAAGTAAATGATAAGTTTGTTTTTGAAGGAAAGTTTACCGATTTTGATGCAGAAGCTGCCCTTAAAAAAACACTCAAGACAAAGTCAGATGTTAAATTTGATGCAATGGTTTGTGCAAATGACATGATGGCAATTGGCTGTTACCGCGTTCTTAAGGAGCTTGGTCTTTCTGTTCCTAACGATGTAAAGGTTGTAGGCTTTGATGATGCACAGTTTGCAAACAGGGCAAATCCAAGACTTTCGACAATAAATCAGAATATTTATAATCAGGGTTATATTTGTGCACAGACAGCATTCTCTGTTTTAAATGGAGAAGATGTCCCACGCCTTATTAATTCCGACCTTGAAACAAAATTCCGCCAGTCCTGTGGTTGTATTCCGCTTGATAGTTCCGAAGATGTTTACCGCAGTCCTTCCGGCGAAATAAAAGAAGAAGGGGCCCACCTTATTTCACGACTTAATCAGTATATGAATGACCTTGAGGAAAGAAACAACATAATAATTCTGCTTGATATCCTTAAGGGCGCAAATACAATGAGGCAGTTTTATTACAACCTTAAATATATAATTCACCTTTGTTCAATGGATAATATGGCAATTAATCTTTATCAAATGCCTGTTTATCTTGATTATAACGAAGATGTAATTGTCCCCGAAAAAATGGAACTTAATATGTATTCGGATATTATCCAGGACAAAGAGGAATTTAATCCGGGTACAAAGTTTAATCCAAGCAATATAATATTTTCAGAACCATCGCTTGATAACATTCCGGGGCAGTATATTCTTCATCCTATTTTTACCGGTGAAACCTGTTATGGTTATCTTATCTGTAAAATAAATAAAAACAAATTTGCAGATTATACTATTTACCTTAAGATTCTTATAAATGCAATCTGTTCTTCCATTGAATATACAAACCGTCTTATGGAAACAGAGCGCCTTACAAATAAATATACAGAACTTCAGGAAGATAATACTTCGCTTACAAAGCAGTCTAAAACAGATGAGCTTACAGGCCTTTTGAACAGACGCGGTTATTATGAATTTGGTCAGCGCACTCTTGATATTATTCAGGAAATGGAACACGCCGGAATAGTTTTCTTTGCCGACATGGATAACCTTAAGAAAATTAATGATACTTACGGGCACGACGCCGGTGATGAAGCAATTAAACTTCTGGCAGAAGTATTCAAGAGTGTATTCCGTAATAATGATGTAATCGGACGTTTGGGTGGTGATGAGTTTGGTATTGTTGCCCCTGGAATGATAATTGAACATGTACCGTTAATCCGTAAGAAAATTGATGAAACCTGCAAAAAGGAATCAAAGAGACTTAAGCTTCCATATACACTTTCGGTAAGCGTTGGTTATGCCAGTCTTGAAAAATCATCTTTACTCAAGCAGCTTATGAGCGAAGCCGACGTAATGCTTTATGCAGAAAAGAGAAAAAAGCATGGCCGAAAGTACACTTGATGAATATCTGTCTGTGTTAAATGAACAGCAAAGAGAAGCAGTTATTCATGAAGGCTCTCCCTTGCTTATTCTTGCAGGCGCCGGTTCTGGAAAAACACGCGTAATCACAACAAAAATTGCATATCTCATTGGTCAGAAGAATGTAAATCCATATTCAATTCTTTCTGTTACCTTTACAAAAAAAGCCGCCAACGAAATGCGCGAACGTGCAGTAAGAATGGAACCGCAGGCCGAAAAGGCACAGATAAGGACGTTTCATTCGTTCGGGTCGTGGTTTTTAAGAAAGTATTGTGATGAAGCCGGAGTAGAGCAGTCGTTTACTGTTTATGATGACGATGATATGGCAATTCTTGTTCGTAAGGCTGTTCCGGCACTTAGTCAAAAAGAAGCAAAACTTGCAGCACATCAGATTGCTCTTGCAAAAGATTACTGTCTTACACCAAAGGATGATCTTGCAATTGTAGCAAGTGAATTTGATTTACCGGATATTTATGCAAAATACGAGGCTCGTCTTCGTTCAACAGGAAACGTAGATTTTGGCGACCTAATTATGATGCCTGTTACTGTAATGGAAGAATGTCCGCAGATTGCAGCACAGATTCATACACGCTTTGAAGTTATCATGGTCGACGAGTATCAGGATTCGAACATTGCCCAGTACAAGTTGCTCCAGAAAATTTCAGGAGTACAGGAAGGCTACAACAATTATGTTTGCGTAGTAGGTGATGATGACCAGTCAATCTATAAGTTCCGCGGTGCCGAAGTACAGAATATTCTTACCTTTTCGCAGAAATTCCCGGGAACACAGATAATCCGTCTTGAACGCAATTATCGTTCTACTTCTGAAATTCTTGATGCGGCGTCTCTTGTTGTAAATAAGAACAGCGACCGTCTTGGAAAAACTTTGATTGCCGACCGTGGTAATGGAGGTATGCCTGTTCTTGCTTATTTACCTGATCAGAATGCAGAGGTTATGTTTGCATCTGAACTTATACGTAAGCATGTAGAACAGGGTGGAAAATACAGTGACTGGGCAATTCTATACAGGACAAATGCACAGTCTCTTGGCTTTGAAAAAGATTTTTTACACAAGCATATTCCGTATGTTGTAGTAGGTTCGCTTAAGTTTTATGAGCGTGAAGAAATTAAGGATGCTTTAAGTTATCTTGCTCTTTGTGCAAATCAGCGTGATGAAATTTCTTTTAGACGCATTGTAAATAAACCAACCAGAGGTCTTGGTGAAAAAACTCAGGATAAGATTTTAGATTCAGCAAGAATAGTAAACGAAGACGGCACAGTTTCATATAAAAGCCTTCTTGAAACTATGAATACATTAAAACCGGAGCTTTCAAAAAAGGCAGCAGAAGGAGCAGACAGTTTTATAAAACTTTATGAAACACTTGATAAAGCCTTTGATAATTCTAAAAAGCTTTCTGATTTTATAGAAAAGGTTATAAAAGATTCTGCTCTTGATGAATATCACAAAGAAAGTGATGAAATTGAAGGAACCCAGCGCCTCCAGAACCTTCAGGAACTTATAAACAGCGCAGTTCCTTATGAATGCAGTAAAGAAGGTCTTGTTGCTTTCCTTGATTCAATAAATCTTGACCGTTCGCTTGAGCTCCAGAGTGAAGAAGCACAGACAGATTCAGTAACTTTAATAACACTTCACAATACAAAAGGTCTTGAGTATAACAAGGTAATCATTACCGGTCTTGAGCAGGGAGTCTTCCCTCGTGAAAACAAAGTAGGAGCCGATCTTGAAGAAGAACGCAGGCTTTTTTATGTAGGCATAACGCGCGCAAAAGATGAACTTTATGTTACTTCTACTGCCCAGCGTGTGCTTTATGGACACACTCAATTTATGTCCCCAAGCATCTTCCTGAACGAAGCCGAAGAAGCATTTAAGGTAGTAGGGCAGAAGCCTCGTGCTCAGCAGATGTGGGGTTATGGCGGCTATTACAGAAAAAGTCCGGGCTCCGAAATTGAATCAAAATGGGCTGTTGGAACAAAGCTTTATCACGACGATTATGGCTATGGAGCTGTTGTTTCCGCCCGTATGAACGGTTCAGATTTCATGATTGAAGTTCAGTTTGAAACAGGAGCCGTAAAAAAGTTTCTGCCGGAGTATCAGGCTAAATCATTGCAGATAATTAAATAACCATTTATAATAATATTAATGGAACAAAAAAGAATCAGAATCGGTTTTGTTGCCGATTATTTGAACTCGGAATATTCGGAATGTCTTATCAGTGGAATTACAACCTGTTGTAAAGAGCATAATGTAGAACTGCTTATTTACCAGATTGGTAAAATTAAGCCAGATAATTTTACCGGTTATGACTATCAGCACATGGCAATTTCGTCACAGATAAATGAACACAATGTTGACGGAATCATTATTTCTTCAGGCACTCAGCTGCATGGAATGTCAAAGGCTACCTTTACTTCTTATCTTCGTTCCTATAAACCACTTAAAATGGTTAGTATTGCTCATGAAATTCAGGGAATTCCTTCAATAATATGCGATGCACGAAAATCAATGGAAACACTCGTTTCGTATCTTGTAAAAGAACAGGATTGTCAGAAATTCGGAATTATGAGTGTAGACAGCGAATCAAAAGAAATGAGCATCAGAACCGAAATCATAAAGGAAGAGCTTAAGAAAAATGATATTCCTTCTTCGAATATTGTTCTATGGAAAAGTAGTTTTCATTATGCTTCTGCCTACAGTATCTTAAGCGATTATTACACAAAAAAGAAAAACCGTTTTGATTTTGATGCAATCATTGCAATGAATGATGACCTTGCTTTTGCCTGTCTTGATTTCTGCTCAAAGCGTGCAAACCTCAGAGTTCCAAAAGACATTCTTGTAACAGGCTTTGACGACATGCAGAGAGCTTCCTTCTTTACACCAACACTTACAACAATAAATCAGAAGGTTTACTATCAGGGCTACAAAGCTGCACTTACACTTATTAATCAGATAAACCTTGAAGAAGTTCCAGATGTTCAGACAATCGAAGCAAAGGCAATTCTTCGGGAATCAACAAACGGCAAGAAAACAAGTAAAAAACAGTTTTCAGAAAATGAATATATTTCGCTTGATCTTCCAGAAGATTTTATTGGAAACAACAGATTTTCTGTAACAGAATGGTTCAATAAACGTCAGCAGGTTTTCCAGGCCGCTCTTATGGACACTTATGTAATGATGAACATAAGCTTTGATGAAGTTGGTAAGCATATAACACATGCGCTTGCTGCCTTTGGACTTCTTTCTGCCGCAGTTGTAGTTTATGAAAATCCTACAGAAGTTCTTAAGCCTTTTGAATATTTTAATCAGCCTCAAAAAGCAAAACTGATTGCCTATTTTGACTATTCAAATAAAGATAAGCCAAAGGAACTTCACCATGTAATTGAGTTTAATCCTGCAAAGGGACTTTTCCCGGATACAGTTCGTGATTATCCTGATGAAGGTGTAGTTGTAATGTCTTTGTTCCATAAAACAATTCAGTACGGCTACATTCTTATGAAGCGCGGACCTTTTGATACTGGTGTTTATGACCTTATTGCAAAGGCAGTTGCAAGCCAGCTTAATGCAAGCTTTGAATATTCACGGCGATTAAAGAGCAGAAGGTCAATTACTCAGGATTATGCAATGCTTGATGAAATGGCACATATTGATTACCTTACCGGTCTTAAAAATCAGCGTGGATTTCTTGAACTTGGTGAAACTTCGCTTAAATATGCACAGGCAATGGGGCAGAGCGGCTTATTGCTCTACTTTAATATAAAAAATCTGCGCAAGGTTAATGATTACTTTGGCCATTCTGCCGGTGATGAAGTAATAAAAAGTGTTGCCACCTTCCTTCAAAAGCATTTCCGCTCTAATGATATTATTGCGCGTCTTGACGGCGACAAGTTTGGAATAATAAGTGCCGGTTTGAATGTAGATAACTACAAAAAAGTACTTAGAAATGTTTCGGAAGAATGCCGCAAATGGAAAGAAGAAAATAACTATCCTATAGAGGTAGATGTTTCTGCAGGCTTTGCAATGTTCCCGTCGCAGAAATACGGCTATGCTCTTGCTCCTCTGTTAGAGAAAGCAGAAAGCACAGTAAAGGGATAATTAAAAAGAGACTGTACTACCAGTCACGCTGAATATAAGTTGCTCTTGGTCTTGCAGTAATGTAAACGCGTCTGTTCTGAGCACGGCCTTCTTCTGTATCGTTAGAAGCGATTGGCATTGTTCCACCGTAGGCCTTGTATGTAAAGATAGCCGGATCAATCCCTTCATCAATAAGTACATCTCGTACAGTTCTTGTTCGTTCAATAGAAAGATTAAGCTGACCAACAGGTTTTCCAACATCTGCAGTATGGCCTTCTACTAAAATAGTATATCCGTCGTCAATAAGGATTTCCTTTAAGATATCTGCAATCTGCTGAAGTCTTGCTATTTCGCCAGGAAGAAGAACAGGTGAGTCTGGATAGAAATTAAGATTGATTGCAAACTTAAAGCCTCCATCACTGTCAGTAAATTCAACATCTGGAATTACGTTTTCATACATATACTGTTTAACAGCTTCGAACTTTGCGTAGTATGTTCTGTCTTTTTCAGGGGTTGCAATATTATAAACAAGCTTTTCCTGGTCCAGAAGAATTACAACTTTTCCCTGTTTTAGAAGTTCAACATTTTCCGGGATTGTAAGAATCTTAAGGGCGTCGCTTCGTTTAATTACAGGATCTGTTCTGTTTATTCCGTAAACTTCTGTTGCCCTTATATAAAGAGGATCAGTTCCAACTCTTGAAGCATAACGGTCTGTGTTATTTGAGTAATCATATGCAACAAGACCTGTATCTATAACAATCTGCGGGTCGGCACTGTTCTTTTCGTAAATTACATTCATGTTTTCATCCCAGATAGTAGGGAAGAAGCAGGCATTTGTCTGTTCGCTGATAAATTCTCCGTGAACAGGAAGAGCGCCGCGGGCATCAATAATAATTCCTGAATAAGCGCGTGAAGGAACAAGATCAATCGGCTCTTCAGGTGAGTAGCCGTATTTATGTTTTACAAGATTCTGACCAAGTTTATCAATTTCGAGTGTATTTGCAGAGTAAAGAGTTGCGGCATCCGGAGTAAAAACATCAGGAGTTTTGTAGCCGTTCATTATAAAATAGTAAACTTCATCAAGCGAAAGTTCTTCGTTTATAACATAATCTTCGAGAGTGCTTGAAGAGTCTGTGTACAAAGCAAGTAACGGCGGCTGAATAAGCTGCGACATTTTTGATTTTATGAGTGCAGAGGCCTTCTTTTTGCCGGAAGGCATTTCGAGTCCTGCCTTTTTAGTATCGAGTGAAAGGTTAGAGGTAAATCGTCGTGTAATCCAGTTAATTTCGCTTGTAGATTCAAGGCTTGGTTCGGCTGCAAATGCTCCAAAAGGGCCTGCTAATGCAAGAAACAACGAAATTACTGCTGTTTTAAAAAGAATCTTTTTCATTAGTTCATTATCGACTTATTTTGAGGGAATATAAAGAATTTTTCCTATTTTAAGGATTGCGTTTTCCTGTATGCCGTTGAGTTCGCAGATCTGACTTACAGTACAGCCATAGCGTCTCGAGATGCTCCACAGGGAATCTCCGCTTACAACAGTATATTTAATAGGAAAATCTATAGGCTCCATTGATTCAAGAGCAGCCCTTGCAATTTCTTGGGTTCCGGCGGGAAGTCTTATAGAAGAGGTTGTAGAAGGATGCGTAAAACCAAGTATAAAAGAAGGATTAAGCCGCTTGAGTTCTGCAGTATCTATGCGCATGTTCTGGGCAAGTGTTGTAATTGAATATGCTTTGTTTACAGTGATGTAATCAAAAACAGCATTTGTTTCGTTATATAAAACTTCGTATTCTTCTTCGTGGCTTGGAATATCAATTTCGTAATATTCACAGTTTAATGCAAGGTCTGCAATTGCTAAAAGCTTTGGAACATAAAGTTGTGTCTGGGAAGGAATAAGGTTTTTGTCGCACAGATACCAGAAAGTTTTTTCTTCTGCTTTTGCAAGAGCCCTTGTCATGGCACCGGCTCCACAGTTGTAAGCACCTATTGCAAGAAGCCAGTCTCCGAATATGTCGTAGTTTTCTTTGAGCTTTTTAATGGCGGCGTCTGTTTCTTTCCAAGGGTCAAGTCGTTCGTCTACATAATCATTAAGGGTAAGAAACGGCTTTACGCTGTTAGACATAAACTGCCATAAGCCCAGTGCTCCCGAGCGTGATTTTGCATTTGTTTTATAGTTTGATTCTACTACAGGAAGGTATTCAAGTTCCGGCGGAAGTCCTGCTTCTGCAAGCTCTTTTCTTATATAAAGCCTGTAATCTATTGCACCTTCAAGTGCGTCGTAAAGAATCTTAGTCCATTTAGGGTCAAGATACTGCTTACGGAATCGTTCAATTTCTGCACGCTCCGGCATAGGCAGGGTTAAAGGCTTTTTTTCAAGGGCAGGGGTGTTGTCTGTGGTCTCAACAATTTCTTCTTCTTGTGGTCCTTCGAGGGCCTCAGGAACCACGGGGGGCTCAGGAACCACAATTTCTTCAGTCAGCCCTTCGACAAGCTCAGGGACCCCAATTTCTTCAGATGGTACAACTTCTTCTTCCTGCGCAACCGCTGCAGCACACAAAGAGAAGCAAATCAAAATGCCAATTAATAGCTTTTTCATTACAGCTTGTTACCAATGTAAATGCCGGCCCATTCCCAGTTACCGTTAATATCAGGGTCAAGCGGGAAATTTACTTTGCGGAAGTACAGATACCAGGTAGAAACGTAATTGCTCCAGCCCCAGGTTTTAAGATATGCTTCGTTTGAGTTAGAAGATTCATCAAATGATTCTGCGTAATGGATTTTTCGACCCATCCAGTTACCCATAGAAAACTCTTCCTGCGAGTTAGGGTCTGTTTCATCCTGTCTCCATGACATACTAAAGAAGTTTACCTTAGCCTTATAGCGGTCAAGAGCACGCCAGTCTCTTCTGTCAATTGCAGTTTTAACAGCTTTTTCAAGCTCCTGCAGTGTTTCAAAGGTCCAGTCTTTAGAAGAATTGTTAAAATCAATAAGGTGGCGGGCATTCTTATAGGCATCGGGCTCACCAGGAATCTGAATTGTAGTTGCATCAGGCTGCTGAACAAAAAGTTCACATGCTTTTAATGCCTGATCCCACTGGTTATCATTTTCATATTCAAGTGCAAGACGCAGATAAAGCTCTGTTGTGTTAATATCATTAGGGAATCTGTTTATAAGTTCATTAAAATATTTAATTCTGTGGCTTGGAGTTTTACTAATCTGAATAAGATTCTGCAGGCACATAAAGTGAATAGAGTTACCTTTTACAAGTAAATCAGGGCATTTTTGCAGAATTCTGTCAAAATAATACTCTGCAACCGGTTCTGCTCCCAAAGAAAGGTATGCGTGCGCTGTCATCAAAAGCCAGTAAGAGTTATACATGTCATCAGGGTTCTTTTCTACCCATTCAGTTAAAAGAAGAATTACCCCCTGGTAGTCCTGTTCGGCCAGAAGGTTAGTTGCCAGCTGATTTATGATTGTATAGCGCTGCTTTGAATCAAGTTCCTGTGTTTCAAGCAGTATATTAAACTGTTTCTGGGTCTCTTCTGCTGTAAAAGAAGAGGTATATGCCCTGTTTTTGCACGAACAAAGTACTGTACAAGAAAGAATAAGGCACATAAATATTGTTGCACACATTTGTTTTTGAAATTTCATATTTTTTAATCTAACATAGTGATTTATTATTGTAAAGATTAATTTTTATATATAAAATAGAATTATATAATTATAGATAGAATTTGGGGCATACTATGAAAAAAGACATCTCATTTTTTGCAAATCTCATGTTATATTTTGGCTCCGGATTGTTAGTTTTTCTGGTTATTTTAAATTGCATCATTCCTTTTGATAACCGTTATTATGTTATTAATTATCTTCCTATTATTGCAGCTTTAAGCGGTATTGTTCTTATTATTTTAAGCATCCGCAATACAAAACGGCTTCATCAGATTTTTATTGGCTTTGAGCTTTTATTCTGGGGAACTTTTGTAGTTTTGTATGAATTAAAGATTCTTCCATATACTTTTATCCAATGGTGGCCGATGATAGGAGTAACAGCAGGTATTTTCCTATTTATTGCAGGAATGGTTAAATACCAGAGGCTTCAGTTTGGATACGTTATTCCCTCAATTTCATTCTTTTTGATGGGAATATGGTTTATGCTTTTTTCATTAAAAATCATAAAAGTTTCATTCCGGATTGTTGCCTTAGTGGGTGGTCCGTTGTTTATTATTATGGCAGCTATTTTTATAATAGCGTTCTTCCTGCTTCAAAAAAATAACTCAAACCTTGTTGTTAAAGACGATGAGAATATAGATCAGGATACAGAAGAAATGAATGGTGTTGCTCCTTTTGAAGAAGAAACAATAGACTGATTTTCCTGTGGTGGGTTGCATTGCATACAAAGGCTGATTTTTTTTGCAGATTCAATTTCTCTCATTTTACGACTGCGCTTCTTCTTATTTTAGCGCTGTCATTGACTGCATGTGCATCTACAGAAAGTTCAGATCCTCAGGAAACTGGTCATACAAAAACTTCATATGAAGCACCTGTTGTTTCAGAAAAAACAGAAGAGGGTGAAACAAATCAGACTGCCGATGCAATTAAGCTTCCTTCTGCTTCAAAACCAAAATCATATTTTGCAAAAATCAATGATGAAATTGTAAAAAAAGTTGAAATTGGTTCTCCGTCCTCTTTAACAGAAGCTATGAACTCAATTCATAAATCAGAAGCAGACCTTACACAAAACGAAAAGGTTCTTATATATATTGCTTCAGAAATGATGCGCATTTTGTGGTCATCGCAAAAAGTCAGCTGGACAACTTACAGTGTTTCTGATGAAACTCCATATACCGGTGCACTTAAATCTGTAAAAAACGGAATCTACGACACAAGTACAGGAAATACAGATTTTCTTTCGACATTCCTTCCGTCACTTGTATACCTCACTCCTAATATTACTGCCAACGTACAGGCTCAGTGTGAACAGGGCATTCTTGCTTCTTTAAAAATCAATCCAGATTCTGTTGCAGCAAATTATCTTGCGGGGCTTTATTACGAAAGAAAAACTGAATATGTAAAAGCCGAGCCTTATCTTAAAAAGGCATACGACGGTTCAGATACAATAGAAATTATTCTTGAATATGCAAAGGTTTTGAGCAAAAACGGAAAGTCGTCTTTAGCAGAAGAAGTTATGAAAAAGGCAGGGTCGAGCAACGCCTCTAATACAAGTCTTGCAGTATTAAAACAGAATGCTTACATTGCCTTTGAAAAAGGTGATTACACTGCAGCAGAAGAAGCAGTTGCCCGTGTTTTGCAGCAGACCCCGAATGATCTTGAATTTGTTTTGTTCCGTGCACGCATATTTATAGAAAAGAACGATTATATTCACGCAGTTTCACTTTTGGATATGTATGCACGCCAGAATGATACTAATATTGATTATTTAATTCTGCGAGCCAGAGTTCAGCTTGACTGGAGTAAAAATACAAACGCCGCTACAGAAACAATCGAAAAGGCAATGCAGCTTTACCCCGACAATGTAGACGCTCTTTTAATTGCAGCACGCATTTCTTCTATGACAGACGGCCCTGTTGCCGGAAAGTATGCAGACGAACTTGCAGCAATTGTTCTGGAAAAATCTCCATCTAATAATGACGCACTTATTTATGCACTTGACGGTCTTGTTCAGCGCGAAAACTGGCAGGAAGCATATAATATAAGCAGCGGTCTTGTTAAAACACAGCCCAATAATGAAAACCTTATCCTTAAGCATGTTACAGTCTGCCTTAAACTTGGTAGAAAATCAGAAGCAATGGAAGTTGCTCAAAGAGCATATAATTCAAATTCTTCAAATGAAACAATAACCCAAGCCTATATTCTTGCAAGTACACAGGTTCTTTCGCGTGATGAATCAATAAAGCTTATAGATTCAATGCTTCCGAATGCCTCTTCAAAAATAAAAAGCTATTTGTACTATAGAAGAAGCTTCCTTGAACGCAGTGAAGAAACAGCTCTTGCCGATTTGCGTTCCAGCCTCATTGCAAATCCACGTAACAGCGATGCACTTTTCCGTCTGTACGAAATCTATTACGACAAAAAAGACTACCGCAAGGCCCAATACTATCTTAAACAGGTTGTCGCCATAAATCCAAATGATTCTTCTGTACGAAAACTGAATGAGGCGTTAACGCAACTTATTCAATAACTGGATTGCCACGTCGCTGCGCTCCTCGCAATGACGTATCATTCCTGTCAGCGTCATTGCGAGCACGAAGTGCGTGGCAATCCAGAGTTTATCACTAGACACACCCCCGTATAAATGATATTCTAGTAAAATTGATACTAATATCAAAAAACATATTTAAAATAGGACGGAAAATATATGTCTTTCATTCCATTTTTGACTGCCGGTGCTGAACAGGCTGCAGGGCCTGCTAGTATGGCTACCGGTTTTATTCCTTTATTACTTATCATTGTAATATTCTATTTTTTCCTTATTCGCCCACAGAATAAAAAGCAGAAGGAAACACAGCGTATGCTCTCTGCTCTTAAGAAGGGTGATAAAATAATTACAATTGGTGGTATTCATGGTGTTATTTCTTCTGTAAAAGAAAACACTGTAATTGTAAAAGTTGATGACGACTGCAAAATCGAATTCAACCGCACAGCAATTTCTACTGTAGAACTTACAGACGCAGAAAAAGCTAAGCTTGCAGAAGAAGCTGCTGCTAAGAAACAGAAGAAATTTGCATTTGGTAAAGCAAAAAAATCAGACGAAGCCGCTGAACCTGTAAAAGAGACAGCCGCTGCGGAAGAAACTAAATAAATATAATTCGGGGTTAAATAAAAATGAACAAACGAACACGCTTGCTTATTCTTCTTGCTGTTCTTGCTATTTGTTTCGTTTTCCTCTGGCCATCAATCAGCTGGTATGCACGAACTCCTAAGGAAGTTCAACAGCTTGCTTTGGGCTCTACGGAAAATATCAAGAACTATGCCGAAAGTAAGGCCGCAGAAGATGTACGCACAATCAAAAGCATGGCAAAAGATGCCGAAGCCGTTCTTGACGGTGAATTTGCATGGCTTAATAAAGAAGCTGCCAAACAGTACAAATCATACGGACAGAAAGTCCCAGAAACAATGACAGTTAAAGCTGTTCTTGGTGCTTATGACACAGAGCTTGATTTTATGAATGTAATTCAGGCAAAGTATCGTGATGACATTCTTAAGGCTAAGAAATATTACGATAACTCTGTAAAGCTTGGTCTTGACCTTTCTGGTGGTATGAACGTAATCGTTAAGGCAGATTTGGATGCAGCGCTTGAATCTCAGGGAGACACAGTTGCTGCTGAAAATGCTTCTGAATTCAAAAAAGAAGCAATGGCAAATGCTATTGAAAACCTTACAAGCCGTATCGATAAATTTGGTCTTACATCTCCTGTAATCAGACAGCAGGGTGATGACAGAATCTACATTGAAATTCCAGGTGCTGCTCAGGCAGATGCTATCAATACTTTGATTATGGGTAAGGGTATCCTTAATTTCCGTCTTTCAGATATGACTGCCACAGAATCATTTAAGACATATTATTCACAGCATCCGGCTAGCACATTCAATGCTGCCGGTGAACTTATGGATTCTTCAATCATTCCAGAAGACTGCGAAGTATTTGGTGTTTACGAAAAAGATTCTTACGGACTTGATGAACGCAAGGACTGGCTTGTTGTTAAGAAGGATATTGCTCTTGACGGTAAGCATGTACAGTCTGCAGAAGTTCGCTCTGATCAGTATACAGGTCAGCCACAGGTTTGCTTTAACCTTGATGCAGAAGGAACTACAATTTTTGGTGAATTCACTGCTGCTCACGTAGGTGATTATCTTGCTATCGTAAGCGACAACAAGGTTAAATCAAATGCCTGCATTCAGGATGCAATCAACACTGGTGCCGTTCAGCTTACTGGTGCATTCAGCCAGGAAGAAGCTAACAATATTAAAAAGGTATTGCAGACAGCTTGGCTCAACGTTCCACTTTCTGTAGAAAGCCAGCAGGTAATTGGTGCATCTCTTGGTGATGAAGCAATTCATCAGGGAATCATGGCAATTATCCTTGGTTTGAGCCTTATCCTTGTATTTATGTTTATCTTCTATAAGAAATCTGGTTTGAACGCAGTAGTTGCACAGATTTTGAACCTCTTTATGATGTTCTCAATCCTTTCTGCTTTCAACCTTACTCTTACACTTTCTTCTATTGCCGGTATGATTCTTACAATTGGTATGGCAGTAGATGCTAACGTTCTTGTATTTGAACGAATTAAAGAAGAGCTTAGAAACGGTAAGAGCCGCCCTGTTGCAATCTCTATGGGATTCGACAACGCATTCTGGGCAATTATGGACTCTAACATCACAACCTTTATTGCAGCAATCTTCCTTTCATGGCTTGGAACAGGTGCAATTCAGGGATTCGCAGTTTCACTTGCAATAGGTGTTGTTTCTTCTGTATTCACAGCTTTGTTCGTTTCACGCTTGATTTTCGACTTTGATACAGATGTCCTGCACGCAAAGAAAGTTAGCATTGCATGGGGGATTAAATAATGAAAAAGACACTTAGCTTTAATAAAGGATTTATTCCTTGTGCAATTATAAGTTGCGCAATCATTATTTTTGGAATTGTTGGAATGTTCACACGCGGAGTTAATCTTGGTATTGACTTTAAGCCTGGTCTTGTTGAAGAAGTTCGCGTTGCTCCTCCGGTAGCAGAAGTTACATACAGTGGTGCCGCAAAGGTTTCTCTTGATTTGAGTGCCGGACAGCTTGATGTTGTAATTACTGGTGTTGGAACAACAAACGAAACACGTTCAATCAACTTTAATGAAGTTACAACAGTTGGTGCACTTGCAACAGAAATGAACAAGATTGATGGCGTTAGCATGGTTGCAAAGAACTCATCTTTCCCAACAACAAAATTGTTCTTGAACTCTGCTGCTACAAATCAGCTTACAACAACTACACTTTATATTTACCCTGCTGGAACATCAGAAATCACAACTGACGATGTTCGCGATGCTCTTTCTTCAATCGAAGGTATTTCAATTAAACAGCTTGGTAATGGTGCAGATGCAAGCTATCAGATTCGTGCCGGTGTTGACGGAGAAGAATCCGGAGACGTAACTGCAAAAATCAACGAAAAGCTTTACAGCAAGTTTGGTAAGGAAAAGGTAGCAATCGTAAAGACAGACTTTATTGGTTCTTCTTTCTCTCACTCAATTGCAATTAAGTCTATCATTATGTTCGTGCTTACAGTAACACTTATCTGGCTGTATGCTGCAATCCGCTTCCACTGGGATTTCGCTCTTGGTTCGGTAATTGCCTTGATGCACGATACATTGATTATGTTTACTTTCATCATCTGGACACAGATGGAATTCTCTACAACTGTTCTTGCCGCTGTTCTTACAATCATCGGTTACTCAATCAACGCTACAGTCGTTATTCTTGACCGTATCCGTTATAACCTTAAGTTCATGACAGAAGCAAAGAACTTCAACGAGATTTTGAACAAGTCTTTGAGCGATACTTTAGTACGTTCTGTTTTGACAACTGTTACAACATTGTTCGCAGTTGTTGCTTTGTTCGTATTCACAACAGGAAGCATCAAAGACTTCTCTCTCGCTCTTATCGTAGGTTTGATAAGTGGTGCATATTCTTCTATCTTCATTTCAAGCGGTTTCATTTCTGCATGCCGCAAGAACTGGAGACCAGAATTTGGTGTACATCACTCATTGAAAGCTGCCAATAAAGACGAGTAGTTTATAGATTCATCTGGTGGCCCTGAGCCTGTCGAAGGGCCTAAAAAAAATAAACGTCATTGCGAGCGTAGCGAAGCAATCTACTCTCGCAATGACGTTTTTTTTATGCTATAGTATTCTTATGAACGTTATCCGTGCAAAGGTGCTGGGTTTCTGTTTTGGAGTGAGACGTGCAGTTGAACTTGCAGAACAGGCTCTTGAAGATAATAATGGAACAGTTTATTCTCTAGGTCCACTAATCCATAACGAAAGTGCTCTGGCCGATTTACAGAGCAGGGGACTTTGTACTGTTGAAGAAAAAGAACTTCAGACAATTCCCGACGAAGCTACAGTAATAATTCGCGCACATGGAGTTTCTCCTAAAGTTACAGACGCGCTTGAAGCAAAAAATTGTAAAATAATAGACGCAACCTGTCCGCGCGTAAAAGCAAGCCAGAAAATGGTAGAGCGTTACACAAACCAGAACGATTACGTAATAATCAGCGGTGACAAAAATCACGGCGAAATGATCGGCATAGCAGGTTTTGCAGGCCGCAATTTTATCCAGATCCAGAACGAAGAAGAAGCCCGTTCAGTTGATATTCCCTGTAGCGACAAAATAAACGTAATCTTTATGAGCCAGACAACCTACAGCCCAAAAGAATTCGAAAAAATAGAATCAATCTTCCGTTCAAAGTTCAAAAATCTGGCCGTAATGAATACAATCTGTCCCGCAACAAACGAACGCCAGGAAGCCCTGCTGGAGTTATGCAAACAGGTAGAAGGAGTGTTAGTAATAGGAGGAAAAACCTCCGCCAACACAAAACGTCTCTACCAGACCGCAAAAGAAAATTGTGCTCATACAGCACATATTCAGTCAGCACAAGACATCCCGCAGGAATTTTATAGCTTAAAAACAATCGGTATAACCGCCGGCGCATCTACACCAGATTCAATTATTACTGCTGTAGAAAAGGCATTACATTAAAAAACTCGGTCACAATAACAATCATCTACTCATTAATAAAAGAGATGAAATATAATCATAATAAATCTATATAATCCAGTTTGAAAAATACTGACTGCGGAGTGGAAATTGGCTGGCTGCTGCTTCTGAGTTGTGCCGGCGGCATTGAAAAAATCCGAGGATTTACGCAGTAAACCGCAGGATTTTTACGATAACAAGCTCAGCCCGCAGCAGACAGACAATTTCCACGGGAGCAGGCAGTATTTTTCTATATGATTACAACCCTTATTGATTACATTCCATATCTCCATTATAATAATAAGACTATGAGTAGATGTTTTGTTATGTTAAAGCCAGGTGTTGTAAATCGCCGCCTGGTAGGTGAGGTTATTGAACGCCTCGAGAAAAAAGGATTCAAACTTGTTGCAATGAAGATGGTTCATGTTTCAAAGGACCTTGCTGCTAAACATTATGCAGAGCACGAAGGTAAGCCGTTTTATGAGGGTTTGGTGGATTACATTACTTCGGGTCCGGTTATTGCAATGGTATGGCAGGCAGATGATTGTGTTGCCTTAATCAGAAAATTTGTTGGTTCTACAAAGCCTAGCGAAGCAGCTCCTGGAACTATCCGTGGAGATTACTGTATTCATACAGAACGCAATATTATTCACGCTTCTGACAGCGACGAAAGTGCCGCACGCGAAATCGCACTCTGGTTCAAAGAAGACGAAGTATTTGACTGGAAAGACTGCGAGGACGGCTGGTATTAAGCAACAATCGAAAATCCGTTAAAAAACGAGCCGACTAGGGTCGTTTTAGGATTATCGATAAACCGCTTCGAAAAATGGCTGTGCCATTTTTCTCGTTCTCAATTGGGAGGCATTCAGTAATTTATGGAACAAAAAACAGTTGGTGTAATCGGTGGCGGTGCCTGGGGAACTGGTATTGCTCAGGCGCTTGCACGTGGCGGTCACAAGGTTGAAATCTGGGCTCTGGAAGAGGATGTTGTTGCTTCTATAAATAACGAGCACGAAAACAAACGCTTCCTTCCTGGTTTTAAGCTTGAGCCTTCGATTACCTGTTCAAATGATATCTGGCAGGTAGCCTTTGGAAAAGAATTCATTTTTGTAGCGTCTCCATCAATCTTTTTGGCAAGCACGCTCGAAAAAATTAATACTGTTCCAAACATTGTTGATGGTTCTACAGTAATTGCCGCTCTTACAAAAGGTTTTGTTCCTTCTAAAAGCGGTCCAAAGCTTATTCTTGAAACAATAGAATCGGCACTCCCTGAAGTTTATAAGGACTGCACTGTTTATGTTGCAGGTCCAAGTCATGCAGAAGAGGTTGCAATGGGCAAAATCACAGGTCTTGTTGCAGCTTCTTTAAATCCAAAAAATTCTATCCGTGTCCGCGAGCTTTTAAAAGTTCCGGGTCTTATGGTTTTTTCAAGCTTTGATATTATTGGTACTCAGATTTGTGCCGCTGCTAAAAACGTAGTTGCTGCAGTTTATGGTGCAATGGATGCAATTGCAGAAACAAGTGATATTGTAGGAGATAACACAGAATCTCTTTTGCTTGCTGCAGGCTTGAATGAAATCCAGACTCTTGGTTTTGCAATGGGCGCAACTCATGCAGAAACCTTTACATCTGTAAGCGGAGTAGGCGATCTTGATGTAACCTGTAAATCAAAATACGGACGCAACCGCCGCTTTGGACAGGATATTGTAAAAACAGATATGCTTTCACGCTTTAAGGATATTGATGACCTTATTGCAAACGTAGGAAAAATCGGCTACCTGCCGGAAGGTGCAATTGCCTGTAAATATGTTCACGAAATTGCACAGAAGAAGGACTTAAAGCTCCCGCTGTGTAACGCTTTATATAAAGTTTTGAACAAAGAAAGCACCGTCGAGCAGATGGTAAAAGAACTGCTTAATTTGTAATTATCGCGGTGGTTGAGCTTGTCGAAACCACCACTTGGAGTAAAACATGCTTGAAAAAATCACCAACACCTTCAGTGACATTTTCAAAAAAATCAGCGGTAAATCTACAATTACCGAAAAGAATATAGAGGACGCCGTAGAAGAAATAAAAATGGCCCTGCTCGAGGCCGATGTAAACCTTCGTGTTGTACGCCGTTTTGTTAATTCTACAATAGAAGAAGCCAAGGGAGAAAAGGTTCTCCGTTCCGTAAATCCGGGACAGCAGTTTACAAAGATCATCTATGACAAGATGGTCAGCATGCTCGGGGACACAAAAACAGACCTTCACCTTAAGGGACCTGATACTCAGTCTGTAATCCTCATGCTTGGTCTTCAGGGTGCCGGTAAAACTACTGCTGCCCACAAACTTGCAGCCCGCCTTAAGAAAGATGGACGCAAGGTTCTTCTTTCTGCCTGTGACTTAGTTCGTCCTGCTGCCGTAGAACAGCTTAGCCAGCTTGGTGAAAAAATCGGAGTTCCTGTTTATAAAGAAGATTCAAAAGATGCCGTAAAGAATGCGCGTGATTCAATCGACTACGCACGCAAGAATGGTTACGACACAATTATTATAGATACTGCCGGTCGTCTTCAGATTGATGAAGAAATGATGGCCGAGCTTGTAAAAATCAAAAAGGCAACTGACCCTGTAGAAGTGCTCCTCGTTGCTGATGCAATGACTGGTCAGAACGCCGTTGATATTGCAAAAAGCTTTGACGAGCAGCTTGGACTTTCAGGTGTAATCCTTACAAAGTTTGACTCAGATGCTCGTGGTGGTGCGGCTCTTTCTCTTAAGACAATCACAGGTAAGCCAATCCTGTTTATTGGTACCGGTGAAAAAACAGAAGACTTTGAAGTATTCCATCCTGAACGAATTGCAAGCCGCATTCTTGGCATGGGTGATGTTGTTTCCCTTGTAGAAAAAGCACAGGAAACAATGGACGAAGAAGCCGCCATCAAAATGCAGAAAAAGCTTCAGCGCAATGAGTTTACACTTCAGGATTATCTTGAACAGTTCCAGCAGGTTAAGAAGATGGGCAACATGCAGTCTATCATGGATATGATTCCTGGTATGAGCGGCATGGATGCTTCCCAGATGGATATGAGCGGCATGAAGAAAAACGAAGCCATTATCCAGAGTATGACCTACAAGGAACGTCTTAATCACCTTATCATTGGACCAAGCCGCCGTAAGCGCATTGCAAAGGGTAGCGGTACAACAGTTGCAGACGTAAACAAACTTTTAAAGCAGTTTGAAAAAACAAAGCTCATGATGAAAAAAATGAGCCGCAACAAAGGAATGCAAAGCCGCATGATGAACCAGATGGGCCTTGGCGGTATGGGCGATATGGACATGAGTAAGCTTCAGGATCTTGCCAAAAGGTTCAGATAAAACTTAAATAACAAAAATTTAATTTCTACCTCATATTGATTATATTCCTAAAACGCAATAACATTAACTTATGTCTAAACTCAAAAAACTGTTAACCGGCTTGGAGAAAAAGTACATTTTTAGTTCTATGATGTCGCCGGTTGTTATGATTGGCGAAGTTGTAATGGAAGTTATCATTCCTTTCATTATGGCAAAGATTATTGATGATGGCATTGGCGGAAACGGGGGAGCTGGAGACCTTTCTTTTGTTGTGCGTTACGGGCTTTTGATGATTGGTTGTGCCTGTGTTTCGCTTTTGTGTGGTGTGCTTGGAACTTTCTGTTCTACTTATGGTGCACAGGGCTTTGGCTGCACTCTTCGTAAGCGCATTTTCAACAAAATCCAGGATTTTTCATTTGCAAATATAGACAAATTCAGCACTGCCTCACTTATTACCCGACTTACTACAGATGTAAATATGGCTCAGAACGTTTACCGTATGCTTATTCATATGTGCGTTCGTTCTCCGTTCATGCTTATTGCGGGTACAATTATGGCATTTAAGATTAATTCGCGCCTTGCAGTGCTTTTCCTTATTGCTGTTCCTGTTATTGCAATTGGTATTCTTATTATTTCTTCTATTGCACATCCACGCTTTGAACGAATGATGAAAAAGTTCGATGGACTTAATGCTGCAATTCAGGAAAATCTTATTGGTATTAGAATTGTAAAAGCTTATGTACGCGGTGAATACGAAGAAGAAAAATTCCGTAAGGCCGCAGATGATGTTCGTACAGCTCAGGTTAAGGCAGAAAAAGTAATTATCTTTAACATGCCTCTTATGATGCTTGTAATGTATGTTTCCATGATTGCTGTAATGTGGTTTGGTGGAAAACAGGTAGTTGCAGGTACAATGCTCAGCGGTGAACTTATAAGCTTCTTTACTTATGTAACTCAGGTTCTTTCTTCACTCATGATGCTTGGTATGGTGTTTGTTTCACTCATCATGGTAAAGGCTTCTAATAAACGTATTATTGAAGTTCTTGATGAAAAATCTGATATTACAAACCCGGCTAATCCAGTTATGGAAGTTCCAGACGGTTCTGTTGAATTTGACAATGTAAGCTTCAGCTATAACAAAAAAGCCGATAACTGCATTTTGCGCGATATAAACTTAAAAATCAAAAGCGGTCAGGTTGTGGGAATTATTGGAGGAACCGGTTCTTCTAAAACTTCACTCGTTTCACTTCTTCCACGACTTTATGATGTATTCAGTGGCTCTGTAAAAATCGGTGGTCACGATGTTCGCGATTATGATATTTCTGTTTTGCGCGACAGTGTTGCAATGGTTCTTCAAAAGAACGTTCTTTTCAGCGGTACTATTAAAGAAAACTTACGCTGGGGTAACCCTGATGCAACAGAAGAGCAGATTAAAAAGGCTTGCCAGGCAGCAGATGCAGACAGTTTTGTTACTTCTTTTCCTGACGGTTATGAAACAATGCTTGGACAGGGTGGTGTAAACGTAAGCGGCGGTCAGAAGCAGCGACTTTGTATTGCACGTGCCCTTCTTAAAAATCCAAAAATCCTTATTCTAGATGACAGTACTTCTGCCGTAGATACTGCTACAGAAACAAGAATCCGTACAGCACTGCGCGACATTGCTCCGGAAACTACAAAAATCATTATTGCACAGCGCATTTCTTCTGTAAAAGAAGCAGACATTATTTTTGTTCTGGACGAAGGTGCATTAAGCGGCTTTGGAACTCACGACGAGCTTCTTGCTAAAAACAAAATCTACCGCGAAGTATTTGAATCGCAGCAGCAGGGTAGCGGAGATGCAGACCTTGCAGGAGGTGAAGACTAATGCCACCACGAAGAGGATTTGCCAAACCAAAAAATGCAAAAGGTACAATAAAAAGAATCATAAAATATATGGGAAAATACAAGGTACTCTGGCCAATTGTTTTTCTGTGCGTTCTTATAAACTCGCTTACAGGAGTTGCCGGTGCATATTTAATTAAGCCTGCACTCAATAATTATATTATTCCAATGATAGGCTCACAGAATCCTGATTTTACCGGATTTTCACACCTGCTTGTTGCAGTTCTTGCAATGTTCCTTTTAGGAGTAATTTCTTCTTACTGTAACTCGCGCCTTATGCTCTATATTTCTACAAATCTTTTGTACAATATCCGCTGCGATTTGTTTGAGCATCTTGAAAAGCTTCCTGTAAGATTTTACGACGAGCGTACTCACGGTGAATTAATGTCGCGCTTTACAAACGATACAGACACACTCCGCGAAATGATGAGCCAGACTATTCCACAGCTGTTTTCTTCTTCGCTCACAGTAATTTCTGTTTTTGTAATGATGATTATTCTTAGTCCAATGCTCACTCTTGTAATGATTATTACAATGATTTTGATTACAAGACTGATTATGGGTATTGGTAAACGTTCTGCAAATGCATTCCGCCAGAATCAGATGTGCATTGGAAAAATGAACGGATTTATAGAAGAAATGATTGAAGGTCAGAAGGTTGTAAAGGTATTTAATCACGAAACACACGCCAAAACTGAATTCAATAATCTTGCAGATGATCTTCGTAAAGCCGGAACTGCAGCCATGACCTTTGGTGGACTTATGTGGCCTATTATGGGAAACAGTGCTCATATTCAGTATGCAATTGTTTCTATGGTAGCCGCCGCTGTTGGAATTATGCAGCACGCAGGTACAGCACCAACAAACTTTTTGCTTGGAACCCTTAATATTGGTACTATTGCAGCATTCCTTCAGTATACACGCTCGTTCAGTCAGCCAATTTCTATGATGAGTCAGCAGGCAACAAGTGTATTAAATGCTCTTGCCGGCGCAGAAAGAATCTTTGGAATTATTGATGAACTCCCTGAAGTTGATGAAGGAGACTATGTTCTTGTAAATGCCTGTGAAGCAAAGCAGGACGGAAAAGAAGTTCTTGTACAGTCATTTGCAAACACCGGAACATGGGCCTGGAAAAATCCTGTGGATGGCAGTCTACGCCAGCTTAAGGGTGAAGTGGTTTTTGACCATGTATCCTTCAGCTATGTTCCCGAAAAAGAAGTTCTTAGTGATATAAACATTCACGCAAAGCCCGGTCAGAAAATTGCCCTTGTTGGTTCTACAGGTTCCGGCAAAACTACTACAATCAATCTGCTTACCCGCTTTTATGATGTTGAGCAGGATAAAGGCCAGATTTCTTACGACGGCATCCCACTTAATCAGATAAGCAAGGATTCCCTGCGCCGTTCTCTTGGAATGGTTCAGCAGAATACACACCTTTTCACAGGTACAATCCGCGAAAATATCCGCTACGGAAACTTGAATGCCAGCGATGCCCAGGTTTACGAAGCAGCTAAACTTGCAAATGCAGATCATTTTATCCGTCATCTTGAAAACGGTTACGATACTGTAATTACAGGAGACGGTGCAAGTCTTAGCCAGGGTCAGCGCCAGTTACTCGCCATTGCACGTGCCGCAGTTGCAGATCCTCCTGTTTTGATTCTGGACGAAGCTACTTCTTCTATTGATACCCGTACAGAAGCACTCATTGAAAAAGGCATGGACTCTCTTATGAGCGGCCGCACAACCTTTGTAATTGCGCACCGTCTTTCTACAGTACGCAATGCAGATGAGATTATTGTTCTGGAACACGGAAAAATCATAGAACGAGGAACTCACGACCAGCTTATAGAAGCAAAAGGACGTTATTATTTCCTGTATACGGGTAACCGTATTACGCTGGACGAGTAATTTTTTCTTTTATAATTCAAAATCTCATGTTATAATAATAGAACAATGAAGCGGAAAATTGCGGTACTTGCGAATGGCTGGAATCATCTTGGTATTGCAAGTGCGCTAAAAGGAATCCGAAGTGTTACGGATAAACTCAATATAGACGTTTTTCTCTTTTTAAGCTTTGCGGCATTTGCACAGTCACAAGAACGAAATGATGGTGAAGATTCTATTTTTGATCTTACCGACTATTCAGATTTCGACGGTGTAATTATATTTTCCGGCATGCTCAATTCCCAGAAAACTCCCGAAAAAATTGCAAAAGTAGTTGTAGAACATAAAATTCCCGGCGTTAGTGTAGGCTGGCCTCTGGAAGGTCTTGATTTTGTAGGTATAGACAACTTTAAGGGTATGTTCGAGATGGTAGACCATCTTGTTAAAGAACATCATGTGAAAAATCCTGTTTTTCTGGCAGGAACAGCCGACCATCCGGACTCAAATGAACGAATAGATGCAACAAAACAGGCACTTGAAATAAATGGTATTGAACTTAAACAGGATCGCATAAGTTATACAAACTGGGAATATCTTACTGCTATGAGGCAGGCCGAAGAATTTGTAAAAAGCGATAATCCGCCGGATGCCTTTATTTGTGCAAATGACCATAATGCAATTGCTGTCTGTATTGCCCTTCAGCGCATGGGTTATAAAGTTCCGCAGGATTTTATTGTAACAGGTTTTGATAAAATTTCTCATGCCGAAACCTTTTATCCTTCTATAACAACTGTATATCAGGATTATGAAAAAATTGGATACATTGCCGCCTGGCAGCTTATGGAAAAAGTAGAAGGAATTTCCCACGCAGATCAGGTTATTGTTTCTTCTTCTTTTGTAAAGAACGAAAGCTGCGGCTGTAAGAGTGCAGAAGAAGCAGAACTTTTGCGCCATGACTTTTGTATAAATGCTTATTCAAAAGAAATGGAAAGCCTTATCACTCAGGCAGATTCGGCTTACATGGCCGGTGCAATCTTCAACGGCTCAAATTATGACACCTTAAAGAAGAACATTCTTGATTTTTACAAGAAAAGCAATAATTTTAAAGGTCACGATTTTTATTTTATTCTTGATGATAATGCTCGTAAAACCTTAATAAGCAGCACTTTCCCTATAAAAAAGCATTTCTCTAATAAAATGTGTTGTCTTGTAGAAGTAAAGGACGGTAAAACTTCTTATAAAGGTGATTTTAAGCGTTCTATGCTTTTCCCGGGTTATACTAAGGGTGATAAGCCAAAGGTATATACCTTTACTTCAATGCATTATGATGATAATTTGTTCGGCTATATTGTTTTAAGTGATGCAATAGACCACATTAGTGATACTTCGCTTAATCATTATATGATTCAGATAAACTACAATCTGGAACAGTACCGCCGAAACTGCCGTTTTGATGAAATGAACAAGGCTCTGCGCAATATTTCGAATACTGATCAGCTTACAGGTTTGAATAACCGCTTTGGTATGGAGCAGAATGCAGTTCCTGTTCTTGAAGCAGCAAACAAAAAGAATCAGAAATGTGCAATCATGTTTGCAGATATAAACCGCATGAAGCATATTAATGATAATTTCGGACATCTTCACGGAGACCTTGCAATCAGAACTGTTGCATCTTCGCTGCTTAAAGAAATGCCTGAAGGCTGGGTTGGAATCCGCTATGGTGGAGATGAATTTATTGCAGTAGGCGAGTGTAAGAGCGAAAAGATAGTTAAGAATTATATTGAACGTCTTAACGAGACTTTGCGCAAGGAAGTTGAAGGAATGCAGCTTGCTTATCCGCTTACTATAAGCTGTGGTTATATTCTTTCAGATCCAAAGGCTTCTACAACTCTCGTTGATTACATTAATCAGGCCGACAGCATAATGTATGTTCATAAGCAGAAAACCTACGAAAACGAAAAAGCCGAAAAACAAAATGTATCTTCAGATATAAAATCCCTCGACGAACTTCCTCGCGTAAAATAATCACTAATTGAAAACAATTCCTTTTTCCATTATAATTTTTGCAATATTTTAAATGCTTTTATTGAATGGAGGAAGGAATATGAAAGCAATTGAACTTGAAAAAGCATACGATCCTAAAAGCTTTGAAGATCGTATCTACAGCGAATGGGAAAGCAAAGGTTATTTTAAGCCGGCTAGTGATGAAGCAAGCCCGGTACATTGTCAGTGTGAAAAATGCCAGTCTACATATTCCGTCGTCATCCCTCCTCCAAATGTAACAGGTGTTCTTCATATGGGTCACGGACTCAACAACACCTTACAGGATATTGTAGTACGCTATCACCGTATGAAAGGTGACAATACTCTTTGGCTCACTGGTACAGACCACGCAGGTATTGCAACTCAGAACGTAGTTGAAAGACAGCTCAAAAAAGAAGGCCTTACACGTAACGACCTTGGACGTGAAAAATTTCTGGAACGCACCTGGGCAGTTAAAGAAGACCATCATAATACAATTGTAAAACAGCAGAAAAAGCTTGGTAACTCAACCGACTGGGACCGCGAGCGCTTTACTTATGATGAAGGTCTGAGTGCCGCAGTTCGTGATGTATTTGTTACTCTTTATGAACGCGGACTTATGTACCGTGGTAAGCGCCTTGTAAACTGGTGTCCTCGTTGTGGTACAGCTTTGGCCGATGATGAAGTAGATCACGAAGATACTCAGGGTGCAATGTATCATATTTATTATGAATACGCAGACGGCAGCGGAAAGATTGAAGTTGCAACAACTCGTCCTGAAACTTTCTTTGGTGATACTGCTGTTGCCGTAAACCCAACTGATGAGCGCTATACAAAGCTTGTAGGCAAAATGCTCAAGCTTCCGCTTACAGGAAAAGAAATTCCAATCATTGCAGATGACTATGTAGATAAAGAGTTTGGAACAGGTATGGTAAAAATCACACCTGCTCATGACCCTAACGACTGGGAAGTAGGTCTCCGCCACAACCTTGAAGTTGTAAACCTTCTTACTCCTGACGGCCGCATGAACGAAAATGTTCCTGAAAAATACCGCGGACTTAAGCCTGAGCAGGCACGCTCACTTGTAATAGAAGATTTAACAGCCGCAGGCCTTTTCAAGGGTGAAGAAAAAATGGTTCACTCTGTAGGTCACTGTTACCGCTGTAAGACTGTAGTTGAACCATATCTTAGCGACCAGTGGTTCGTAAAGATGAAGCCAATGGCAGATAAAGCTCTTGCTGCATGGAAAAAAGGTGAAATTCAGTTCTTCCCACAGAAATGGGAAAATACATATGAACAGTGGCTCGTAAATATCCGCGACTGGTGTGTAAGCCGCCAGATCTGGTGGGGACACCGTATTCCTGTATGGTACTGCCAGAAGTGTGGTGAAGTTATCGTTAGCCGCACAGACCCTGACAAGTGTCCTAAGTGCGGTTGTGGTGCCGCAGACCTTAAGCAGGATGAAGACGTTCTTGATACCTGGTTCTCTTCATGGCTCTGGCCTTTCTCTACTCTTGGCTGGCCTGAAGAAACTGAGGATATGAAAAAATTCTATCCTACAACAGCCCTTGTAACTGCATACGATATTATATTCTTCTGGGTTGCACGTATGATTATGGCTGGTCTTGAGTTTACGGGAAAAGCTCCTTTCCACGATATTTACATTCACGGACTTGTTCGCGATAAGCAGGGCCGCAAGATGTCTAAGTCTCTTGGAAACGGAATGGACCCTCTTGAAATTATTGACATGTACGGTGCCGATGCCCTTAAGTTCACACTCGGATTTATGTGTGCTCAGGGACAGGATGTGCTTATTGATAAGGATTCTTTCAAGCTTGGTTCACGCTTCTGTAATAAAGTTTGGAACGCAAGCCGCTACCTTTTGGGAAATCTGGAAGGAAGAAACCTTGTTCCGGTTACAGATGCAGACCTTACAGAACTTGATAAATGGATTTACAGCCGTTTGAACAATGCTGCAAAAATTGCACGCGAAGCTTTGGAATCTTACCGCTACAACGATGCAGCCAGCGCACTTATGGAATATTTCTGGAATGAATTCTGCGACTGGTATGTAGAAGCAACAAAGATTAACTTTAAGAACGGTGATGATAAAGAAAAAGACAGACAGGCTAGTGTTCTTATGAACATTCTTGAAGAAAACCTTCGTCTTTTGCATCCATATCTTCCGTTTGTTACAGAAGAAATCTATGCAAAACTTCCAGTTAAAAAGCACGAAGGCATGCTCATTACAGCACCTTATCCGGAGGTTCTTGCAAGCAGAGAAAATCCTGCAATTGAAGCACGCTTTGAAGTTCTTAAAGAGCTTATTACTAAAACCCGTGCACTCCGCGTAGACTGTGGTATTGATCCTGCAAATAAAATCAATATTGCTATCCGCGTAGAAAAGGGCAGTGAAGCAGAAGTTTGCCGCGAAAAGGTAGAAATGATTCAGCTTCTTGCAGGTATTGCAAAGATTGACTTTGTAGAGTCTAAGCCTGAATCTTCAATTGGTACAGTTGGAAAGGGCTTTGAGTCGTTCATTCTTGTTGATGAAAATATCAATAAGGAACAGCTTGTTACCCGCTTCCAGAAGACACTTGAAAAAGAAGAAGGCTATGCACGCATGAGCGAAAACAAGCTCAACGGCAACTTTGCACAGCACGCGCCTGAAAACCTTATTCAGGAAGAACGCGACCGCCTTGCAGAAAGCCAGCGCAAAATAGAAACCTTGAAGGGTTATTTGAAGGAGCTTATGTAAAAGAGATTGTCGGGTCAAGCCCGACAATGACGCGAGTTTTGCAAGCAAAACTCGGTAAGCACGCTTGCGTGCGACTCATTCCCGCGCTTGACGCGGGAATCTCATTTTAGATGAAATTATGAAGAAACTGAATTTTTTATTCATAATCCTGATTTCTCTTTTTATGACCGGCTGCTTTAATGAAAAAAACAGTCCATTTTATGACAGCCAATGGGTCATGACAAACTATGATAATAATATGGATCTTTATTATCATCATCTGATCCTTGAGCCTGGCCACAAGGTAATGCTCAGAGTTTCTTACGCAGATTCTACAAACATTATTGTGTGGAAGGGTACTTATAAAGTAGATTCCAAGAAATTCAAGTTTAATTTTACAGAATGCTTACGCTACGAAGACGGTGAAGTTGTAAGTAAATATACATCAGGACAGTTTATAAAATATTACACAGGTGAATTTTTGTATTCAGTAGGTCTTGTTCAGGAAGATTCTGGTGCAGAAAACTATCACCTGCAGCTTATCCGCCCGAAGAATTATTTTTATGGAGAAGGCAAGGATATTTTTGGAAATCAGCTGGAGGAATTTGTAAAGTTTGAATAAACTTGTGCAGAGTCTTGAGCCGATAATAAAGGGATTGTTATGACAAAAAAGCGTTATGAAATGAAAACCGATAAGCCTCAGAACATGTCAGAGCAGCAGATGCAGAAGCTTTCGGATATGTGTTTTGCTCCCTATATGCAGCTTGCAACAGGCCTTATTGGTAAAGAACGCCATGCCGGTGGTAATATGTTCCGTCACCAGATGGATACGCTTGCCATTTTGATTGACTACGGCTACATAGATTCTGTCCTGCTTAAGGCTTCAATCGTTCACGATACAGTAGAAGATATTGAAGGTTTTGATAAAAATCAGATTATACATGCCGATGAAGAAGGAGCTGATGTTCTTGAAATTGTTCTTGAAGTAACCCGCCGCCAGGGTGAAGATAAAAAGCAGTTTTTGCGCCGAATTCTTGATTACGGAAGTCAGAAGGCAAAAATCCTTAAGTGTGCGGACCGCATTTCAAATATGATTTCGCTCGGTTATGTTACAGACCCTGAATTCATAGAACGCTACTGCGACGAAACAGAATATTTCCTTCTTCCAATGGCTCTGGAAGTAGATTTCAACATGTACAACGAGCTTATTTCACTTTTAATGACAAGACGCCGCTATCTTGAAGACGGCGGCTACTTCGATACAAGAAAAAAAGAATCATCAATATAAAGAACTTATAATCACAGGCTCTTCTTCAGCTTCTTCCATTTCATCTTCTAAATTATCTAAATCGTATAAATAATTCAATTGAATAGTAACAAGCTGACTTATATCCTGAACATCATAGCTTACAAAATCATAAAGCGCATCCGGGCTGAAAGCATCAAGACTTGCTGTTATTGACTTGTCTTCCATATAACTTCCGCCATTGATATTTACCCATTGGTACGGTGCTATAGGATTATTCCCGGTATTACCAATGAGTATAAATGGATAAGGCGATTCAGTGCATTCAATAAGCTTTTCAAGAATTTCCTGTGAATCATAATAATTGTTTATTGTAGCTCCTACGCCAAACTCAAGGAAAACCTTTTCAAGAAGCTGCTGATTTACTATTACAAGTGTCTGATCCTTGAAATTTGAATAATCAAACAAATTATATGAATTAAGTTTCTGTGGAGTAATAAAAGGGTCAATGGAAGAAAAAACATTTGCTAAACAAAAGAAAAAGTTACCTACATTTCCAAAGGTTAAATCGCAATACTTAAAGGCATCTGAACCATGTTGTAATAAAAGCTTTCTGGTTTTCTGTGCTCTATCATAGGCATCGTCGGGAATAATCTGTTCAGAAAAGAATTTAAAAGTACTGAATTGGGTTGCTTCAATTGGTTTAAGCTCTGTTATAGAGTTTTTTCTGTTTACATCAACCTTATACTTAAGCAAAACAGAAAGTTTTTCATGAGCACAGGAATAGGCAAGTACGTAAACAAGTGAAATGTTATTGGCAACAGGCACATCAAAATCAAAGCCTTTTTTTGCCAGAAGCTTACAGGCTTTTTTGAAATCTTTTACATTAAAATAGGCAAGTGAAAGCTGCACATTCATACCTTTTTCATCAGTTTCATTCAAATCGGCATTACTTTTTACAAGTTTTTCAAAGGTTTTATAATCACGGGCCTTTGCTGCATCAATTAAAGGACCTGCAAAAAGACCTGCACATACTGAACATAATACTGTAATTAAAAATAGTTTTTTCATTTTTTTCTCCTGATTTCTATTATAAAGTACAATTCACGGAGTAACAACTAAAAATTGATATCTATAGACTATTTCCCAAAAATTCGGTATTTTATAGGTAATAAATTCTAATCAAATATTTAGGAGATATAAAATGGCAGATGTAAGAGTTGCTATTAATGGTTTCGGCCGTATTGGTCGTTTGGCTTTCCGCCAGATGTTTGGCGCTAAGGGATATGAAATCGTAGCTATTAACGATTTGACAAAGCCTTCTATGCTTGCTCATCTTTTGAAGTATGATACAGCACAGGGCGGATACTGTGGTAAGATTGGTGAAAACCTTCACACTGTTTCTGCTGATGATGATGCTGGAACAATCACTGTAGATGGAAAAGTTCTTAAGATTTATGCAGAAAAAGAAGCTGTAAACTGCCCATGGGGTGAACTCAAGGTAGACGTTGTTCTTGAATGTACAGGTTTCTACTGCTCTAAAGAAAAGTCACAGGCTCATATTGACGCCGGTGCACGCAAGGTTGTAATTTCTGCACCTGCTGGAAACGACCTTCCAACAATCGTTTACAATGTAAACCACAAAACACTTACAAAGAACGACAACATCATTTCTGCAGCTTCTTGTACAACAAACTGTCTTGCTCCAATGGCTAAGGCTTTGAATGATGCTTATCCAATCCAGTCTGGAATTATGTCTACAATCCACGCTTACACTGGTGACCAGATGATTCTTGATGGTCCACACCGCAAGGGTGACCTCCGCCGTGCACGTGCCGGTGCTGCTAACATCGTTCCTAACTCAACAGGTGCTGCTAAGGCTATTGGTCTTGTAATTCCTGAATTGAACGGAAAGCTCATTGGTTCTGCTCAGCGTGTTCCAACACCTACAGGATCAACAACAATGCTTTTCGCAGTTGTAAAGGGTAAGGATGTAACAAAGGAATCTGTAAATGCTGCTATGAAGAAGGCTGTTACAGAATCTTTCGGATACAACGAAGATCAGATCGTATCTAGCGACATCATCGGTATGCGCTTTGGTTCTCTCTTCGATGCTACACAGACAATGGTATCTAAGATTGACGATGACACATATCAGGTAGAAGTTGTTTCTTGGTACGACAACGAAAACTCATACACATCACAGATGGTTAGAACTATCAAATATTTCTCAGAAAACTGCTAAGTTGTTTTCTGACTGACAGGCTGCGCCTGCAGTCAAAAACGTTTAATCTTCTGACAAGCTTTGCTTGCAGGAGAAATTAATTTCGACACGACAAGCCTTTACGGCTTGCGTGTCAAATCATAGGAACCGTGCTTTACGCACGGTTTTTTTTATTGTAGTAACTAATAATAAAATCCATTGTTTATTAATTGACACTAGCCAAAAAATGAGGCTAATATCAAAAGAAGAAAAAGAATTATTGTTCTTTAAGGAGAAATTTTATGAAAATGATTAAGAAAATTATTTTGTCAACTGCAATTCTTTTGATTGCAGGTTGTGCTGCATTTGCTTCAGGCGGAAGGTATACTGCAATTACTTTTTCTGCACCATATAATGATTTAGGCACAACAATTACTACACCGGGATTACCAAAACAATCTTATGATCAGGAATTCAATGATATTGGTTTTGGTATTGTAAGCTGCAACTTTAACCGCGGTCTTTTTAAACCATACTCAAGTGTTGATATTACTTTTACACAGAAATATCAAATTGGTCCTGTTAAATTCTCTAAAGATGATTTAGAAACACGGGATATGAAAATTTGGAAAATGAATGCCTTATTTGGTCCTGGTTTTGCTGTTGTTGATACTGGTTCTATGAATCTTTTGCTTGCACCTGGTATTCATTTTGATATGATGCAGGTAAAACAACCCAATGATACAAGTTTTTATATGACTTTTGGTCTTGGTGTTGACGCTATGTTCAACTGGTTTATTGGTAACAGCCTTGGTATTACTGGTGGTGTTGGTCTTTCTTATGATTTCTTTGGATTTTCTGACAGATCTTTCTCTTCTCAGGCAAAACAAACTAATACAGAATATAAATATACGAACTATACAGTTATTCCCCGTATAGGTATTGCTTTTAAATACTAAGGGTTTTACAGACAAAATCTTAAAAGGAGCAGATGCATATAGAGTGTATCTGCTTCTTTTTTTTATACAAATTAATTAAAAATTTCTATTTTTTTTTGTTACCTTTTAACTTCTGTGTGTTTATTTATATAGAAAACATTACAAATAAGTAGGACAGGCTAAAAATTGCTGTGCAGTTTTTTTAACGCCTTCCGATTAATCAACGGCCGCCAGCGGCCTTGCTTAGGAGATGTAAAATGAAAAGATTTGTTTTGTCAGTTTTAACTGTTTTGGCTTTGGCAGGTATGCTTGCCTCTTGTGGTTCAACTTTAAAGTTGAAGGGTGAAGAACCAATTATGAACACAGGACGTCCTGAAGTAATTGACTATCAGGGTCTTGCACTTGGTTCAGCTATTCCTGATTGGGTAATTGCAATTGGTGACGGTTCTGAAAAGCGTGTACGTAAATCGCTTGATATTCCAAACAGCAAGCAGATTTTCATTCTTCAGAACAAGGGTAATGACCTTGACTTCTTGAAGGCCTGGACAGATCAGGTAGATGCACGTGCCGAAATTGCTTCTTCTATTGAGCAGACAATTGCACAGACAGTTCAGTCAGAAATGGAAGTTCGTCAGGCAGATCAGCAGGTTAAGACAAAGGCTGCTAAGATTTATTCTGCAACAATGACAAACGTTACATTGAATGGTCTTGCAAAAGAAGATTACTACTGGATTAAGACACGTACTCCAAAAGTAGACGTAAAGAATCCTAAGCTTGCAACAGATTATAATTATGAATATACATACTATGTTGTATATACTTTGGATAAAGATCTTTACGAACGCCAGATTAAGCAGGCAATGGATGATGTTGCAGACAACGATGATCAGACTGTATTCCTTAAGGAAGTTCTTTCTGACAAGCTTATGTCTACAATCCTTCTTCCAGAATCAGACGATATTTCGTTTGAATATGTTCCTGTAGAAACATCAAACTATGATGCAAAATAAAATCTGATTTTTACAAACCTTAGAATATATAAAGGCCGGGCCGTTGGTTCGGTCTTTTTATTTGTTCTTGCAGATATAATCGCAGAAGCTGCAGATGTCAGAAGTTTTCCCCGGGAATTTTTTAAAGCGACGGTAACGTGAAAGCCCTTTTGTAAAGCAAAGCTGTACCATTTCATTTTGCGCAGCATTTTTCATGATTGTTTCGTAGCTGTCAGTGATTTTTCCAATAAAAAGAGCAGGATTTTCATTTGCAAAGCCGCAGCAGGGAGCAATGTTTCCGTCTGCATGTACGTAGAGAATATTTCCGGGGCCCTGGCAGTAATCTTCTTTGAACCAATGTTTTGATTTCCATGCCTGAGGGTCGTCTCCTGGGTAGGTGCGGGGAAGGGTGTAAACTTTCACGTCATTGCGAGCCGAAGGCGAAGCAATCCATGATTGTGGATTGCTTCGTCGCTGTGCTCCTCGCAATGACGGGATTTCTTCAACCTTTTGAATATTTATAGCCTCTTCTCCAAAAATCTCCTGCACAGTCTTTATAAAAGTAATCATTCTTTCTTCAGACTGCCCGTGATATTCATCCCAGCTGAGCCCGATTTTTCCGTCATAGCCGGCATCATAAAGAGTTTGCAGCGTATTGCGAAGCTCCGATTCATCACGCCACCAGTCCCCGTTAGTCATAATCTGATCAAAAAGAAGGTCGTGAGAAACAACAGCCCGCGTAACTTCCAGCAAAAAATCCATATAAAGAAACGGCTCCCCGCCACTAAATCCAACGCGCTCAATAGGACTTTCAGCCGCTCCACAGTTATCCAGAAGTGCCAGTGCCTGAGAAATCTCCAGTTTGCGCGGATTCCTGTCAACAAAACAATGCGCACAATGTAAATTGCAGGCACTCGTACACGCGAAAATGATTTCTGTAGGGCAAAAGGATCGTCGTTTCACGGTTTTAATCATAGCACATAAAGACTTTTTTTATAACTGGGAGCCATCTGTTTTCCACATGTTTACGCTTTGATTTATTGAATTTTACTTCAATTTTCATTATATTTTATAGTAAATCATTTTTAGGAGTTTGAAATATGATTAAAACCGTAAAAGACGTAGACTTGAAAGGCAAACGCATCATCATGCGTGTTGATTTTAACGTACCAATGAAGGACGGAGTAGTTCAGGATGATACTCGTATCATGGCTGCTCTTCCTACAATCAAATACATTCTTGAACAGAGCCCACGCTCACTCGTTCTTATGAGCCACCTTGGTGACCCTAAAAAGGACGTAAAAAAGGCTCAGGAAAAGGCTGAAAAGGCTGGCAAAACATGGACTGATGCAGATGCAGAAAAGTTCATCAACGGTAAGAACCGCATGAAGCCAGTTGTAGAATACTTCGCTTCAAAACTCGGAAAGCCTGTTACCTTCCTTCCAGATGCACTTGGACAGAAGGCTGCTATTGATGCTCTTCCAGAAGGCGCTGTTGCAATGCTCGAAAACGTTCGCTTCCACAAGGAAGAAACATCTAAGGACCCTGCAGAACGCGATGTAATGGCAAAAGAACTTGCTACATACGGAGACATCTTTGTAAACGATGCTTTTGGTACAGCTCACCGCGATCAGGCTTCTACAGCTTCTATTGCTAAGTTTATGCCAGTTGAATCTGTTGGCGGCTTCCTCATGGAAAAAGAAGTTAAATACATTCAGCCAATGGTAACAAACCCGGAAAAACCAATGACTGCAATCATCGGTGGTGCTAAGGTTTCTTCAAAGATCGCTGTTCTTGAAAGCCTTATGAAGAACGCTTCTACACTCATCATTGGTGGTGGTATGGCTTATACATTCCTCAAGGCTCAGGGACACGCTATCGGTAAGTCACTTGTTGAAGATGACTTCCTCGATACAGCAAAAGACCTTCTTGCTAAGGCTGAAAAAGCTGGCGTAAAGATTCTTCTTCCTGTTGACCATGTTGGTGGTGCAGAATTTGCTGATAAGGATCCTGTTGCAGTTGATGCAGTTGACCTTCCTGACAACCTTATGGGTATGGATGTTGGTCCTAAGACTGTTGCACTTTACAAGGATGCAATTCTTGCTTCAAAGTCAATCGTATGGAACGGACCAGTTGGAGTATTCGAGTTTGAAAACTTTGCAAAGGGAACTGAAGCTGTAGCTCGCCTCGTTGCAGAAGCAACATCTAAGGGTGCTATGACTGTAGTTGGTGGTGGTGACTCAGTTGCTGCCGTAAACAAGTTCAATCTTGCAGACAAGATGAGCCACGTATCTACTGGTGGTGGTGCATCACTTGAATTCCTTGAAGGTAAAACACTTCCTGGTATTGCAATTCTTGCTACAAAATAGATTTTCACACGGACAAGTGGTCGAGCCACTTGCCGTGTAAAATGTTTAATCTCCCGACAGCCCTGTTGGTCTGCGGGAGAAATTAATTTCGACACGACAGCTTTGCTGCGTGTCAAATCATATGACAAATAATGTCATTGCCGCACTTGATGCGGCAATCTTTTTTTTGAGATTACACTATGATTTACAACAACATTCTTGACGCAATTGGAAACACTCCACTTATTGAATTACAAAAAATGGTAACTCCAGACATGGCACGTATTCTTGTTAAATTTGAAGGCCTTAACGTGGGCGGCTCTATTAAAACCCGTACAGCTTATAACATGATTCTGGATGCCGAAAAAAAAGGTCTGATTGATAAAAATACAATCATCGTTGAGCCAACAAGCGGAAACCAGGGAATCGGGCTTGCTCTTGTTGGAGCAGTACGCGGTTATAAAACTGTAATCATCATGCCAGATAGTGTAAGTGAAGAGCGCCGTAAAATCGTAAAGCACTATGGTGCTGAAGTTAAACTTGTTCACGACAATGGCGATATCGGTAAGTGCATTCAAGAATGTATAGACACTGCCTTTTACATGCAGCACATGGATCCTCATGTATTTATTCCGCAACAGTTTGAAAATCCTGCAAACCCTCAGATTCAGCGCGAACAGACTGCAATAGAAATTCTTGAAGCTGTAGACGGACCAATCCACGGCTTTTGTTCAGGAATCGGAACAGGCGGAACACTTACAGGCATTGGCGAAGTGCTCAAAGAAAAAAATCCCGACATTACAATCTGGGCAGTTGAACCTGAGCATGCGGCAATCTTAAGCGGGGGTAGTGTAGGAACTCACCTTCAGATGGGAATCGGCGACGGTCTCATTCCTTCCATTTTGAACAAAGACATCTACGACGATATTTTCCTTGTTTCTGATTCAAAGGCAATCAAGACAAGCCGCGACCTTGCAAGAAAAGAAGGCATTATGTGCGGTATTTCAAGCGGTACAAATGTTGCAGCTGCTCTTGAGCTTGCACGCGTTCTTGGAAAAGGAAAAACGGTAGTTACTGTTTTGCCTGATACAGCAGAGCGCTACTTCAGCACACCGCTTTTCGACGAAGAAGTAGAATTCTAAAGGTTCTTAAGCATCTTTTTATTTTCGTACATTTCTACGTCGGCACGCTTCATGACATTTGCAAAGCAGTGGTCGTGAGCGCTGTCGAAAATGGCAAAGCCTGCAGCAAAAGATCTTTTTTGTGAAAGTGGAACAGCCTTTGTCATTTCTTCAACACATGTATCAAGAATGCTTCGTTTTATAAGTTCAAGATTATCGTAATCATCACTTTGAAGAACTGCAACAAATTCATCACCGCCGATTCTATAAACAGGACTGTGCTTAAAAATATCACAGATAAGCTTACAGCAGTTGATAATATATGTGTCGCCGGCATCGTGGCCAAAGGTGTCGTTTATTATTTTTAAGTTGTTCAAGTCGCATTCACAGATAGCAAACTTTACTGTAGAAGAATCATCGCGGATTTTCTTATCAAATTCTCTTACCATGCTGTCGTAAGAATTGCGGCTCATAACTTTTGTAAGGGCGTCGTGGCTTGAAATATCTTTTTCTATATTAATTGTTTCCATCATAATATGGCGGAACATGTTCTGGATAAAGATATAAAGCAGTACGGCACAAATACAAATTGAAAAATATCCTGAATTTATATTGCCGTCAAGAATATTTGCAACTTGTCCTACAATAAGAATAAGTGCAATTAAAATTACATTTAAAAGATTGCGGAGTTTTGCCCTTATTCCAATAAGAACAAAAACAAAAAGAATGTAAATCATGCCAATGGCACAGAAGAATACATAAAGCCAGTAATCTTCACCACGCTGAAAGTTTCCGAATTCTTCTATATAAAAAATCTTTCCGCTTATTGCCGAGCTTATAACAAGAACTGCGTTTACAAGCATGACAATTGACATAGGTTTTAGTGTTTTCTTAAGGCCACAGCTTCTTGCAAGACAAATTGGAAGATATGGAGAAACAGAAAATTCAATACATGTAATCAGTTTATGAAAGGCAGGAGGATATCCGCCGTATTTATCCATTAAAACCCCTATATATTCACAGGCAGCTCCAACTGCTACAAGAATAAAGGTGAGCCTGAACCATTTTATATCGCTTTTATTTAAGATTGTATTTTTGCCAACATCAATAGCGAGCGAAATCATGGTGAGAATGCAGATAATTATAATGACTGTGTAATACGGATCAATTACTGTTGTCATATTCTAAAACTATATTATACACCTAATTATAGCTGTCGTAAAGTTGTTCGAGCTTAGGACGGCATGCAATAAACTGTTTTCCAAGCTCTGGATCAAAGTGAGTTCCTAATGATTCTTCTATTATCTGGAAGGCCTTGTCATACGAAAAACTATCTTTGTAGCAGCGTTTACTTACAAGAGCATCAAATACATCGGCAAGTGCCATTATGCGTGCTTCAAGAGGGATTGCCTGGCCATGCAGGTGGTCCGGATAGCCTGAACCGTCCCATTTTTCGTGGTGATAGTGTGCTACGTTTATGGCGATTTTTTTGAATTCAAGATCGTCGACTTCGGAAAGGACGTTTTCTACAATGCGGGCTCCTTCTGCAGAGTGCGACTTCATTTTTTCATATTCTTCGTCTGTAAACTTGCCCGGCTTCTGGAGGATTGCATCTGGTACGGCAATTTTTCCAAGGTCATGCATAGGCGCCGCTTTTACAACATTTTCAAGGAAGGCCTGGGGCAAATCCAGCGTGCTCGCAAAAACCCTCACGCAGTCACTCGTTCTTCTAATGTGTCCGCCTGTAGAGTTATCGCGGCTTTCGACCATGGTTGCCATTCCGGTCAAAACTGAATTCTGCATTGCAATAAGGCGCTTTGTTTTTTCGTCCAGAGAAACTGTCATGTCGTTGAAGGTATCTGCAAGCTCGCCGAACGAATCGTTACTTACAATATCTACCTTATGACTTAAGTCACCTTCCTTGATTCTTTCTGTTCCTTTTTTGAGCTTCAAAAGTGGTTCTGCAAAAAAGTGTGTAAAGATTATAAGAATCAGAATACTGAATGCAAGTAAGAAAGCAAGAATTACGAGGATTTTATTATCAAGCGGTATTCCGTAGTTATCTGTAACTGTTGTGTAAGCAGTGAGCATAAACAGAACAGGGAAAAGGCCTATGGAAATATAGAAAATAAGGAAGAGTATTCCAATTGATGGTCGTTTTGGATAAAAGCGCGAAAGCTTTCCTTCCGGATAAAACTTTGGCAGGAAAACACGACGATGGAGCGTTTCCATAATAGAAAAAGAAAGCGTAAAGCTGAACAGTGCTTCAAGGAAAATATACATTGCCGAGGTAGAAGCAATTTTCATAAACGGGATATCATATGTTCGGCCTGCAATTACAAGTGCACCAAGTTCAAAAAGCAGATACAAAACCCAGCCGGTAGAACCATAAACAGAAAACACAAGCGGCATATTTATAAAGCCCCTGTCAAACGATTTTGCCGGTTTGTTTGTTCCCGTAGCACCATAATGTATTATCCTTGTTGAATAGCAGACACAAAGAATTGTTGGAATTATAAAACAGAAAATTGTAACAATATTAATAATCAAATCGTGTTTAGCTAAAAATTCCATCCAGCCCTGCATGTAAATTTTTCGAAGGGCAGGGGTACCGTTTGTTGCTGGAATAAGTGTACTGATAAAGTTTGACGATGCGTCAATCAAACCATATAAAAGAAAAATCCAGACAGTATGTTTTATGTTTTTTAGCATGTTTATAATTATAACATTGAATAATCATATTTTCTATTGATTTTTAACTGGATTGCCATGCTTCGCTCGCAATGACGTGGTGTGTTGCAACACACTCATAAATTCAATAAAATACTCATAAATTGATTTTTTAAGGAGTCTTTTATGGCACGTACACATTATATTGCCGGAAACTGGAAAATGAACACAACAAAAGCAGAAGCTGTTGCTTTGGCTAAGGACCTTGTTGAACAGTTGAAGGGTAAAACTAACAAATATATGATTGGAGTTCCTTTTGTATACCTTGATGCAGTAGCTCAGGTTGTAAAGGGTTCAAACATCCTTCTTGCAGCTCAGGACTGTGCTGCTACAGATAACGGTGCACACACTGGTGAAGTTTCTTGTGCAATGCTCAAGGATATCGGTTGTCAGAGTGTAATTCTTGGTCACTCAGAACGCCGCCACGAAATTGGTGAATCTGATGAGCTTATCAACAAGAAGGTTCGCAAAGCTTTGAACAGCGGTCTTGAAGTTGATCTTTGTATTGGTGAACTTTTGAGCGAAAGAGAAGCAGGTGAAGCAGAACAGGTTTGTGCTTTCCAGCTTTCTGCAGGTCTTGCTGGTGTTACAGAAGAACAGATGAGGAACGTAACAATTGCTTACGAACCAGTTTGGGCTATTGGAACAGGTAAAACTGCTACTCCGGAAGACGCTCAGGCAATGCACAAGTTTATCCGTGCTTACATTGCAAAGCTTTACAACCAGAAAGTTGCCGACGAAACAATCATCCAGTACGGTGGTTCAATGAAAGCTTCAAATGCAGCTGAATTGCTCGCCCAGCCGGATATCGACGGTGGCCTCATTGGTGGCGCCTCGTTAAAAGCCGATACATTTCTCCCAATTTGTGTGCTCTAAATAAAACCGCAAAGGGATTTCGTATTACTATTTGAATTCGTTTGAAAACAGAGGGCGGACACGAGGCCGCGGGAGCCCTCTGTTTTCCATATATATTCACATTACTTCTATAGACAAATCCCGCTGTTTTCATTAAAATACTATAACTATTATTTGATTAAAAAGATTTGGAGAAATATATGGGTACAATTGGTGTTGTTCTTTTGGTAGTATTTATTATCGTTTGCGTTCTTCTCGTTCTTTTAGTTGCTATTCAGGGTGATGAAGAAAACGGAATGGGCGGACTTTTGGGCGGTAGAGGAACTGCTGCTTTTGGTGCACATTCAGCAAGCGTTCTTACAAAGGCAACTGCTGTTCTTGCAGCAATGTTCTTTATTCTTACAGTAGCCCTTGCTCTTGTAAACAAAAAGCCAAAGACAGACGATGTTCTTAAAACTGTAACAGAAGAAGAGATTGCTGCTCCTGCAACTACAGACGGTGGAAACTGGTGGGAATCATCAGAGGCTGCTGAATAATTCCGGGTTTTTAAATTGAATGAAGAAATTGATATAATAAATCACCTGCTTTCGGTAGAAAAAAATGCGGCTGTTTTAATTGACAATGCCGTTAGCCAAGCCGACAGCAGGACTTCAAAAGCACGTAATGACGCTGCTGCTTCATTCAAATCACAATATGATGAATGTGTTGCTTCAATGGAAAAAGAATATCAAAAATCCGTTGAGCAGGTAAAAGAAAAGCATCAAAAAGATTTCGAACAGTTCAAATCTGAACTAAACAATCAGCAAAATAATTATACAGAATTTAATACTCTAATGAATAAGCTCCTGTTCAAGGACTAAACGGGGGCTGCAAATGGATAAATCAACTGCAGTTTCTTTTAGTTATGCCAAGGCCGCAGGGCTTTTAAGTAAGGCGTTTATTAAAGACAGAACTCAGCGTTTGTTCCAGGTAGAATCGCTTGCAGATTTATGGACTCTTCTTTTTAAAGAACCGGCTCCCTTAGTTCCGGAAACTTTGCTTGCACGCGAGCTTGAAGAAAAAGCTTTTCAGGTATTTTTTGATCAATATCTTTTTTTCTTAAATCAATATGATAATCCTCCGCTAATCCTAACAGATAAAATCAAGCGTTTTGAAATTGAAAATCTTAAGGAAATAATTGGTGCATTAAGTGCCGGAGAAAAAGAGCTTCCGCATTTGCTTGATTTAAAGGATTTCAGTAAAATAAATACATCGGCATGGCCTGAGCTTTCTAAAATGACTGCAGGAACTCAATACAGCTGGATTAAAAAAGTTCCGTCTGTAGAAGAGCAGCAGGAACTTGATTTTAAGCTTGATCTTGAGCTTTTGCGCGAAAACTGGAAGGCAATCAATTCATGCCATGGGGAAGATAAGGAAGGGCATAAAAAACTTTTCCTTGACGAGTTTATTATAAAAAATATCGTATGGGCACTCAGACTTGAGCTTTATTATGAAATGCCGCGCGAACAGATAATTCAGAATCTTTTTTACGTAACAGACAATCCCGATAAAAAAGATCCTGTTGCAGCTCCGGCAATCAAGGTGCTTAATTATGATGTTAATAAATATGAGGACTGGGAAAAATGGGAATTTGCAAAGTATCTCAATCCTTATGAACCGGGAGAAGTGTGGTGTGTTAATCCTGTATGGATTGAACGACGCTATCTTGCTCATCAGGCAAAGCTTGCAGAACAGATTTTTCATCAGTATGTAATGGAAGATGCTGCACTTGCGGCCTGGTTCAAAATTAAAAATTACGAGCTTACTTGTATAAGAACGGCTGTAGAAAGGCTTAGACTTAATATAGGCTCTGGAGAGGCAATGGAGGCTGTGGGAGTAAATGGCTAGAACAGCAGAAATGCGGTTAATTGAATTGATGATTCTCAAACAGGATATTTCGGCAGTAATCGAATATATCGGTAAAAAAGAGTCATTCCAGTTTCAGAAGAATTTTAAAGAAGGCAGCAGCGAAAAAAAATCTGACTCTGCTTTTGATATTGATTCAAACTTTTATACAAGCCTTAGAAATGCTTCTGTAAATCTTGGTATTCCGCTCGATGATTCTGAGTTTAATATCAAAGATACTTCTTGCCCCACACAGGAAGACCGCGATACAGCAGCACGTCTTATAAAAGCATACAACGAACTTAGTGAAGAAATAGAAGAAAAAAATAACGAGGTTGCAAAATGTACAGATGCCTATAAAGAAGCGCTTGCTTTTGCAAACCTTAAGGTTTCGTTCAGCGAAATTGATAACCTTTCTTTCCTTTCTCTGCGTGTAGGTAAAATTGATGCCGCACTTTTTGATCAGATGAAAGAAGAACTTGGAGTACGTGCAGTTGTCGTTGCCCTTGGCGAAGATAAAACTCATGTGCTTGTTGCTGCTTCTAAAAAGAACAGTGCAGAAGTAGATGTAGAACTTAAAAAGCATGGCTTTGTTGCTCTTGAAGTGCCTAAGGATTTTGAAGGAGTTCCGCAGAATGTTCTTGACGGACTTGCTAATCAGAAAAAGAAGGTAGAAGCAGAAGCTGCTGAGCTTGAAACTACACGCGCTAATTTTGCCGAAACTCACAAGGCACAGATTCATGGTCTTATAAAATCATTTGCAATTGGAGTTCAGATTGAAGATGTTGTAAGAAATCTTGAATCTACAGAACTTGTTTATAGAATTACAGGCTGGGTTCCTGCAAGTGAATGCGAAACATATATGAAGGAGCTTGATAATATTACAGAAAGCCGCATTGCCTTCCGTGAATATTCTCCGTTTGAAGTTCCTGCTGTAGTTGCCGGTAAAGAACAGGTTCCTGTAAAGCTTAAGCACGGCCGCTTTGTAAAGAGCTTTGAACGAATGATTTTCAGCTACGGTTCGCCTGTTTATGGAATGATAGACCCGACTCCATTTGTTGCAGTCTTCTTTACCTTGCTTTTTGGAATTATGTTCGGCGACCTTGGTCAGGGACTTGTTTTTGTTCTTCTTGGAATTTTAATGTCGCTCAAGGTTATAAAGGTTGGCGGCTGGAATAAGTTTGCTCCAATCTTTACTGCTATTGGTATTTCAAGTTCGCTTATGGGCTTGCTTACAGGCGAGTTCTTCTCTAATGAAACTCTGCTTGAACCTTTCTCTGAATGGGTAACAGGTTTGTTCGGTACACCGCATGCGCCAATCCTTAAGATGATGCCTTCAAGTGATCCTAACTCTATCATTGCAATGTTCGGAGTTTTTGGTGTTGCAGTTGGTATTGGTTTTATTATTAATACAATCGGTCTTTTGCTGAATATCATCAATAATATAAGCCGCCGCCGTTTTGATGAAGCTTTCTTTGGAAAGAACGGACTTGCAGGTGCAATATTCTTCTGGTATGTAATTGCGCTTGTTATACGCATTGTTGTATTTAAGCATTCAATTGCAGTTTACGACTGGATTATTCTTGGAGTTTCACTTTTCCTTGCAGCATTTGCAGAACCTTTTGAAAATCTTGTTGCGGGTCGCAAGCCTTTACTTGAAAACGGATTTGGTACTTATTTGATTTCGGGAGTTGTAGAGTTAATCGAAGTTATTTCGGGCTATCTTTCTAATACAGTAAGCTTTGTGCGTGTTGGAGCATTTGCACTTTCTCATGCTGTTCTTGACTTTTTGATTCTGACACTTACAAATATGGTCGGAGGAGAGGGAAGCGTATTTGGAATCCTGATTCTTGTTGTAGGTAACGCCATCATCATCCTGCTCGAAGGTATGATTGTAGCAATCCAGGTAATAAGACTTCAGTATTACGAATTCTTCTCAAAGTTCTTCCACGAAACAGGCCGGGAATTCCAGCCGTTTAGATTTGTTAATGAGTGAGATTCCCGGGTCAAGCCCGGGAATGACAGAGTGTCATTTTATGAATGACAGAGTGTCATTGTCGGGCTTGACCCGACAATCTCTGAATATAAAAGGAGTTCATATATGAAGAAAAGACTTTTTCTTATTTTGACAATTGTTGCATGCTGTTGCGCTGCTGTTTTTGCACAGGACGCATCTGGTGCTGAGGCTGCTGCTGAAGGTGGTGCAGGCATTTCTGCAGGAATTAAATATCTTGCAGCTGCTATTGCTGTTGGACTTGCTTGTCTTGCCGGTGGTATTGCCGTAGCAAAAATCGGTTCATCTGCAATGGGTGCAATGAGCGAAAATCCAGAGCTTTCTGGTAAGGCACTTCCTTTTGTAGGTCTTGCAGAAGGTATTTGTCTTTGGGGAATGCTCGTAGCAGTTTTGATTTTGATTTTGTAACAGCTTAATGAATTATTATATAATCGGACAGCGCGAGATTGTTCTTGCTTTTCGAATGACAGGCATAGAAGGAGTTGTTGCCGAATCCCGTGAACAGGTGCTCGAAGCCTTTAACCGTGTAACAGGAAAGGGTGGTGTAGCAAATGTACCGGGCGAGCAGATTCCTAGAGTTCTGATATTAACAGAAGAAGCAGCCAGCCTTATAGAAGCAGAAGAAATCGAATGGCAGAAAACAGGAAGGTTTCCTCTTATTGTCGAAGTACCGGGTTTGAATGGACATGTGCCTGGTAAGAAGACATTGTCAGAAGCAATCCGCGAAGCTGTGGGGGTTAATGTATAATGCAGGAATTACGTTCTACAGAAATACTTGATAAAGAAATAGAAGCAGACGCACGCCGCAAGGCAGAAGCAATCCTCAAAAAAGCTGATGAAGAATGCGTTCAGATTATGGAAAGCGTTAAAACTAAGCTTGATTTTTCGCGTTCAGAAAAAGAGGAATTTTATAAAACAAGACTTGCTGCTATAGAAAAGGATATAACTGCTTCAATTCCGCTTGAAAAACAAAGATTCAAGGTTGCTTTTGTTCAACAAAGGCTTATGCAGGCAGTAAATAAATATCTTGCAGGTCTTGAACAGGCAGAAAAGCTTGAGCTTGTAACAAAGGATTTTGATTTTAATTCCTGCAAAGATAAAGAGCTTGTTGCTTTTGTTTACGGCTTTGATATAACCGGGGCAAAGGCCTTCCTTGAAAAGAAGCTTGCCGGAGTTAATGGCGCAAAACTTACAGGCTGTAATAAAACAGAATTTGGAAAAGAGATTGTAGAAGACGAAATTGGTCTTGAAATTAACGAAGGAATTATTCTTGAAACAAAAGATAATGCCTTCCGTGTACGCATGACAATGACAGAAGTATTTTCAAGACTTTTAGATAAAAACAGGGCAGAGCTTGCACAGGCTTTGCTTGGAGGCGCAGAATGATAGAAGGAAAAATTACACGAATTTCTGGGCCTATTATTTACGCAGAAGGCCTTGACGGCTGCGGTCTTTACGACGTAGTTGACGTTGGCGAAAAAAAATTAATCGGCGAAATTATCCGTCAGAATAAAGGAAATGCTACAATTCAGGTTTACGAGGAAGATACAGGTATGCACCTTGGCGAAAAGGTTGTATGTCTTCAGCGTCCTCTTTCGCTTAGACTTGGTCCTGGTCTTGTAGGAAACATTTACGATGGTATTCAGCGCCCGTTAAAATCACTTTTTAATGGTGAAGATAAACAGTCAGAAATTGACGACAGCGCTTTTCTTATTCCGGGTCAGAGAACAGAACCGCTTGATGACAAACGTGTATGGCACTTTGATGCGGCAGAAGGCGTTGCAGAAGGTATAAAAATTCACCCGGGCTTTGTGCTTGGAACTGTAAAAGAAACAGAATCTATAACTCAAAAAATCATGGTACCGCCAGAGACCCGTGGTAAAAAGCTTGTAAAGTTTACAGGAACAGGAGACTACACAATTGATGATGTTATTGGCCTTACAGAATTTGATGAAGAAATAAGACTTGCTCATTACTGGGCTGTACGAAAGCCTCGTCCATATACATTAAAGCTTAATGTTTCCGAGCCGCTCATTACAGGTCAGCGTGTAATTGATGTTTTCTTCCCGCTTAGTAAGGGAGGAACTGCAGCAATTCCTGGAGGCTTTGGAACAGGTAAAACAATGACTCAGCATGCAGTTGCAAAATGGTGTGATGCAGATTTAATTGTTTACATTGGCTGTGGTGAACGCGGTAATGAAATGACTGAGGTACTTACAGAGTTCCCTGAATTGATTGACCCAAGAACCGGTCGTTCTATTATGGAGCGCACAATTCTTATTGCAAATACTTCTAACATGCCTGTTGCTGCCCGTGAGGTTTCCCTTTATTCGGGAATCACACTTGCAGAATATTTCCGCGATATGGGAATGGATGTTGCAATCATGGCAGATTCAACTTCGCGTTGGGCAGAAGCTCTTCGTGAACTTAGCGGTCGTATGGAAGAAATGCCTGCAGAAGAAGGTTTTCCGGCCTACTTACCAACCCGTCTTGCTTCTTTTTATGAGCGTGCAGGTCGTGTAGATGCCCTTTGCGGCCAGCAGGGTTCTGTCAGTGTTATTGGTGCAGTTTCTCCTCCGGGTGGTGACTTTTCTGAACCTGTTACCCAGCATACAAAACGATTTATCCGCTGCTTCTGGGCCCTTGACCGTGAGCTTGCAAATGCCCGCCATTATCCTGCAATCGGCTGGATAGATTCTTATTCTGAATATGCAGAAGAAGTCCGCGACTGGTGGGAAGTAAGAAATCCTTTGTGGTGGCAGCTGCGCCTACAGGCCCTTGAACTTTTAAAATCAGAGCAGAAGCTTGAACAGATTGTCCGCCTTATTGGCCCTGATGCACTTCCTCCTGCCCAGCGACTTGTCCTTAAGGTTGCCGAAATGATTAAGAATGGATTTTTGCAGCAGAATGCTTTTGACGACATAGATAAATATTGTTCTATTGAAAAGCAGATTCTTATTCTTGATTTAATTATGGAATATTACAGACGTGCAGATGCAGTTGTAAAGCATGGTGCACTTTTAAATAGAGTTGTAAATCTTCCTGTCTGCGACGAGCTTGTACGAATTAAAATGCAGTACCCGAACGATCAGATAGACAAAATTGAAGAAATCAGAGGAAGACTTGACCAGCAGCTTGGTGAGTTGGAGCGGGCTTATTCTTCAAGAAGGAATGCATAGGGGGCAAAAATGAAAGGTGTAGAATATAGAGGCGTAACTTCTGTAGACGGACCAATTGTTGTCCTCAAAAGTACAGAAAACGTTTTTTATAATGAAACTGTATGCGTCCGCGACAGAAACGGAAACAAAAGAACAGGTAAGGTTGTAGATATAAGCGAAAAGGCAGTTGTAGTTCAGATTTTTGGTTCTACTACCGGTCTTGACCTTGATGAAACTTCTTTTGAATTTCTTGGTGAGCCTCTTGAACTGCGTGTAGGCGAAGGCCTCCTTGGTCGTGTATTCAACGGACTTGGAGAACCAATAGACGGATATCCTCAGATTATTTCATCAGAAAAACGAAACGTAAACGGAAACCCAATCAATCCTTATGCACGCGTTTATCCAAGGGACTTTATTCAGACCGGCATTTCTGCAATTGACGGAATGAACTCTCTTGTAAGAGGACAAAAGCTTCCTATTTTCAGCGGTAACGGACTTCCACATAACAAGCTTGCAGCCCAGATAATCAGACAGGCAAAGCTTCGTAACTCAGATGAAAAATTCGTTATGGTTTTTGCGGGCATGGGAATTAAATACGACGTTGCACAGTTCTTTGTAAAGACTTTTGAAGAGTCTGGGGTACTTTCTAATGTAGTAATGTTCCAGTCTCTTGCAGACGCTCCTTCTATTGAACGAATCATCACTCCACGTTGTGCCCTTACGGCAGCAGAATATCTTGCTTTTGAAAAGGACATGCACGTACTTGTTGTACTCACAGATATGACAAACTACTGTGAAGCCCTGCGTGAAATATCTACAACACGTGGTGAAGTTCCTGGACGTAAGGGCTACCCGGGCTACTTGTATTCAGACCTTGCAGAACTTTATGAACGCGCCGGAAAAATCAAAGGGTCAAAGGGTTCTATTACTCAGATTCCAATCCTTACAATGCCTAATGATGATATTTCGCATCCTATTCCAGATTTGACAGGTTATATTACAGAAGGTCAGATTGTACTTGGACGTGAGCTTTTCCAGAAGGGCTTGTATCCTCCTGTTGCGTCACTTTCAAGCCTTAGCCGTCTTATGAAAGATGGTATTGGTCCTGATATGACACGCGAAGACCACGCAGCAGTTTCTTCACAGTTGTTTGCATCTTATTCAAAGGTAAAGACAATCCGTAATCTTGCTGCAATCATCGGTGAAGAAGAACTTGGTGATTTAGATCGCCAGTACCTTCGCTTTGGTGAACGCTTTGAGGAAGAGTTTTTGACTCAGGGTGAATTTGAAGACCGCACAATTGAGCAGACCCTTGATATTGGCTGGAACATCCTTAGCGAGCTTCCAGTAGAAGAACTTACACGAATTAAACCGGAGTTGATTGAGAAATGGCACAAATAACCATTGCGCCTACAAAATCGAATCTTCTCACAACAAAAGAACAGCTTGCTGTAAGCACAAACGGTTATGAACTGCTCGAAGAAAAACGAGAAATTCTTGTCCGCGAGCTTATGAGCCTTGTTGAACAGGTAAAGCTTCTTGAAGATGAAATTCAAAAAGCAATAGATGAAGCTTATCCTGCATTTAAGCGCATGCTTATGATAGACGGTGCCGACCAGGTAGAACGAATCTCTCATGCAATTCATTACGATTTTGAAATGACAGAAAGAGTAGAAGTAGTTGGCGGTATGCAGTTTGAAACAATAGATGTAGAACTTCCTAAAAAAGAACTTTTCTATTCCTTCCTGGGTACCTACGCAAACACAGATGAAGTAATCGTAAAGTTCTTTAATCTTTTGTCGCTGCTTACACAGATGGCTTCAATCCGTACTATTGTCTGGCGCCTTGCAGAAGAGGTAAAGCGAACTCAGCGTCGTGTAAATGCACTTGATAAAATGATAATCCCGCAGGCTACAGAGACGATAAAATATATAGAAAGTGTTCTCGAAGAACGTGAACGTGAAAATGTTTTTGTATTAAAAGCATTAAAGAAAAAGAAACAAAAGGGGGCCTTGTGAAAGATAAGTCAGAAGAAAAATCAAAAAAGCTTCTTGTTGCAATAAACGGTTCAGATGCATCTATTCATGCTGCAATGTATGCAGTTATGTTAGCCAGAACTTACAAGGCCGAGCTTAAATTTGTTTATGTAATTGACTCTGCAACAATCAGATATCTTGGAATGAACCAGATGCTTGCTAAAGATGAGCAGGTAGATTATAAGGTTGATCTTGCTTATGAAGGTCAGAATTATCTTGAATATGCTGTAAGTCTTGCTGCTTCAAAGGGAGTAATTGCCCAGAGTGAATTAAAGGATGGTTCAGTAGTTACAGAAATCATCAAAAGTGCAAACGATTTTGAAGCCGATATGATTGTAATTGGCGGTGCAGACAAAAAGAAAGGACAACAGCTTATAAAACGAAACGTCCATTCGTCTCATGAAAGTGATATAATTGAAAATTCAAAGATTCCGGTTCTTGTTGTAAAAGTAGAAGATATTGAAACAAAGTTTAAGGTTTTTTAAGATTAAGTAATGACAGATTTTTACAAGGTGCTTGGGGTTCGACAGAATGCAACTCTTGCCGAAATTAAGCGTGCCTACCGCGAAAAAGTAAAGAATCTCCACCCAGACCTTACAGGCGACATTACACGAAAGGATGAATTTAACGAAGTTGTTCATGCTTACCGTGTTCTTTCAGATTCACGCCAGCGAAGTATTTTTGACGAAAGCAGCTTTTTCAGGTCAAAGCAGGCAGGACAAAAAACTCAATCCTTTAATTATTATAACTGGCTTAGTGAACGTGAAGATTACGAAAGCCGTGCAAAACTGATTTTTTATACACTCATGCGCAACAAAGAAGATGAAGCTGTTGCAGAATTCAAACGCATGCAGACAAATCATCCGGACTTTACGCTTAAAGATTTTTTTACCCGCGAAGATTTTATGGATTACGGTTATATTCTTGCAGAAGAACTTGTAATTCGTGCCGAATATTACGATGCATTTTTGCTTCTTGAACAGATTATCAAAATGGAATATTCGTATCATTATTTTTATATATTCTTTCCGGAAGTAATTTCATTTACACTGACTATCCTTAAAAAAAATATTGATGGCGTTATAAATGATGAGCTTGCCCTTGATGTTTATGAAAGAGCTCTTGATCTTGAGTTAGGCAAGGCTAACGATGCCTTCTTCCTGCGCAAAATGAGCGAAGAATACAAACGACTTGGCGACCTTGCAACTTCTGAAATCTGTTTACGAGAAGCTGTAAAAATGTTAGAATAGGCTAACTATGATCAAGATTAAGACACTCGAAGAAATTGACGGCATACGAAAAGCGTGCCACCTTACAGCAGATATGTTTAATGAACTTATTCCAAAAATTAAAGCCGGAATGAGCACTTATGATATAGACATATTATTTAAGCATTACATTGAATCTCATGGTGGAACTCCTGCCTGGTATCAGGAAGATTTTCCGGGAGCTGTTTGCATAAGTATAAATGAAGAGGTTATTCACGGCATGCCTTCTAAAAAACGCATTGTCCGCGAAGGAGACCTTGTAAGTCTTGATGTTGGAATAAACTTAAACGGCTACATAAGCGATACAACTCATTCTGTTCTTATTGGAAAAGTTGATCCAAAAGTCCGCAAACTCAAGGAAGTAACTGAAGAATGTCTTCGTGCCGGAATTGCTGCATGCAAAGTTGGAAACAGAATCGGCGATATTTCTAAGGCAGTTTTCGAAATTGCAGACCGTAACGGCTATGGTGTAGTTTATGATTACTGTGGTCACGGGGTAGGGCTCGAAGTTCACGAAGATCCAAGCATTCCTAACGTTCCTTTCCGCGGAATGAACCCAAGAATCAAGCCTGGAATGGTGCTTGCAATTGAACCTATGATTAATCTTGGTGTGCCAGATGTAGACCTTCTTGATGACGGCTGGACAGTTGTAACTGCCGACGGAGAAGTTTCCTGCCACGAAGAACATACAGTTGCAGTATTCGAAGATCATACCGAAATTCTCACAGATTTAAACTACAAATAACAATTAGTTTTATAACAAAACGTTAATGTTACTCTTCTGAAAAAGTGTTATTATATATATAAGAGGTGACAACATGAAAAACATTAAAAAAATCTTTGTATTAGCAATGCTCGCCCTTATGGTTGGCACAACAGCATTTGCACAGTCAGCTTTAAGTATTGTAGAAGCATTACAGACAACCTTCCGTTCGGTTTCTGACACAGTGCTTCCATCTGTTGTAGAGGTTGATATCACTCAGACAAAAACATATACAAACCCTCTTGGAAATATGACAAATCCGTTCGAGTGGTTTTTTGGAAACGGTGGTAGCAGCGACGGTTCAAGCGGAAATACACGTGAATATCAGACATCAGGCCTTGGTTCTGGTGTAATTGTACGCAAAACCGGAAACACTTATTACGTTCTTACAAACAATCACGTAGCCGGTGAAGCAACAAAAATCAGTGTAAAATTATATGATGACCGCACTTTTGAAGCAAAGCTTGTTGGTACTGATGACCGCATTGATATTGCTTTGATTTCTTTTGAAACTAAAGACAATCTTCCAGTTGCAAAACTTGGAGATTCAGATAAGGTAAAAGTTGGAGATATTTGTCTTGCATTTGGTGCTCCTCTTGGCTACAGTCAGTCTGTAACTCAGGGTATTGTAAGTGCTACTGGTCGAAGTGAAAGCTCAATGAGTTCAATCAGCGACTATATTCAGACAGATGCTGCAATCAACCAGGGTAACTCAGGTGGTCCTCTTGTAAATATATATGGTGAAGTAATTGGTATTAACACATGGATTGCTTCTTCTTCAGGTGGTTCAGTTGGTCTTGGTTTTGCAATTCCAATCAACAACGTAAAAAACGCAATTGATGCATTTATTAAAGACGGAAAAATCACTTACGGATGGCTTGGAGTTTCATTGCTTGAAGTAACAGATGAATTTAAGCAGGAACTTGGTGTAGGAAAACAGTCAGGAGCATTTGCAGCAGAAGTATTTGTTGGTTCTCCTGCATATAAGGCTGGAATTAAACCTGGTGATTATATTGTTGAACTCAACGGAAAAACTGTTAAGAATGTAAATCAGCTTGTTCGTGATGTTGGATACCTTGAAGCAGGTACAACTGCAACCTTTAAGATTCTTCGTGGTGGAACAAAAACATATGAATTAAAGGTAAAGATTGAAGCACGTGCAAAGGATGTTGATTCACAGAATAATAAACTCTGGCCTGGATTTATTGCAACTCCATTGACTGATGAAGTGCGCGAATCTCTGAAGCTTGATAACAAGAAGGTACAGGGTGTAGTTGTTGCTAATGTTGAATCAAAATCGCCTGCAGCAAGTCTCCGCCTCCAGGATGGTGATGTAATTACTGCTGTAAACGGCAAGACTGTAAAGAATCTTGCAGAATTCTACCAGGAACTTGCAAATGCCACTAAGTCTGTGAACTTTGATATTTACTCAAATGGTGGAACTATAACAACAGGAACATACCGCTTCTAGTAACAATCTATTTCCTAAGCCCGGGAAATCTGCTATAATGATCTTATGTATCGTTTATATGTAGAACGCCGCCCGGGCTTTGAAAACGAGGCAAAGAGCTATTTAGCACAGATTAATGGATTTTTGGGAATTGCTGGTGTAACTGGTGTTCGTTATTTTAATCGCTATGACATTGAAAATGTAAGTGATGAAGTTGCTAAAATTGCGGCTACACGTATTTTTTCTGAGCCGCAGAGCGATTTTGTTTCTTATGAAAAGCTGCCTAAAACAGGCAAAGACACTCAGATTATCTGGGAATACCTTCCTGGTCAGTATGATCAGCGTGCCGATAGTGCAGAGCAGTGTATTTCTTTGCTCCGTGCAGGCCTTAAAAACGTAAAAGTTAATTCAGAACCGCCTGTTGTACGCTGTGCAAAAATTGTTCTTTTGCAGGGTAAGGTTTCTAAAGACGATATTGCAAAAATTCAAAACTATCTTATTAACCCTGTAGATTCACGTCTTACAGATGACAAAAAGCCAGATACATTAAAGATGAAGGTTGAAGAGCCTGCAGATATTCCTGTTGTAGACGGGTTTATCAAAATGGACGATGATGCGCTTGAAGCATACCGCAACAAGATGGGCCTTGCTATGGACCATGCAGACATCAAGTTCCTTCAGGACTACTTTAAGGGTGAAGGACGCGACCCTGTAGAAACAGAAATCCGCGTTCTTGATACATACTGGTCTGACCACTGTCGTCATACTACATTCTTGACAGAGCTTAAAGACATTAAGATTGAAGATGGTCCTTATGCTCCTTTGTTCAAAAAATCACTTGAAAATTATACAAACATGCGTACAGAAATGTATGCCGGCCGCACAGACAAGCCTGTTTGCCTTATGGATATGGCTGTAATTGGAATGAAGTATCTTAAAAAGCACGGAAAGCTTGAAGATATGGAAGTTTCGGAAGAAAACAACGCATGTTCTGTTTATATTGACGTACATTACACAGCAGACGAAAACGGAAAACCACTCGCTGCAGATGATCCAAAAGCTACAGAACGCTGGCTTATGATGTTCAAAAACGAAACTCATAACCATCCTACAGAAATTGAACCTTTTGGTGGTGCTGCAACTTGTCTTGGTGGTGCAATCCGCGACCCGTTGTCTGGCCGTTCCTGGGTTTACCAGTCAATGCGTATTACCGGTGCCGCTGACCCTACAGTTCCTCTTAGTGCAACTATGAAGGGTAAGCTTCCTCAGATTAAGCTTTGCCGTGAAGCTGCACAAGGCTTCTCTTCTTACGGAAACCAGATTGGTCTTACAACAGGCCAGGTAGAAGAAATCTATCACCCGGGTTATGCTGCAAAACGTATGGAGCTTGGTGCTGTAATTGCCGCTGCTCCTGTAGATACAGTTATCCGTGAACGTCCAGAGCCGGGCGACATCATCATTCTTCTTGGTGGTGGTACAGGCCGCGATGGTATTGGTGGTGCAACAGGTTCTTCTAAAGTTCACACAGTTAAATCTGTTACAACTGCTGCTGCCGAAGTTCAAAAGGGTAATGCTGTAGAAGAGCGTAAGATTCAGCGCTTGTTCCGCAATAAAGAAGTAAGCTTGATGATCCGCCGCTGTAACGACTTTGGTGCAGGTGGTGTTTCTGTTGCAATTGGTGAACTTGCCCCTGGTCTTGAAATTGACCTTGATAAAGTTCCAAAGAAGTACGAAGGTTTGAACGGTACAGAACTTGCAATTTCTGAAAGCCAGGAACGTATGGCTGTTGTTGTTCGTAAGAGTGACGTTGACCGCTTTATTGCTGCCGCTGCCGCTGAAAACCTGAACGCTGTAGTAGTAGCCGAAGTTACAGATACAAACCGCCTTGTTATGAAATGGCGCGGTAAAACTATTGTTGATATTGGACGTGAATTCCTTGACGCTGCCGGTGCTCATCACGAAGCAACTGCTCTTATTGAACAGCCTGCTGAGCCTGCAAAATCTCCATTGCTTAATCCTTTGGAGAGTGTTGCTGCAGAGCTCGACAAGCCTGTTAAGTGCGAAGGCTGTGTAGATAATCACCTGCGCGATGCATGGATTAAAAATATGAATGACCTTGCCTGCTGTTCTCAGCGTGGCCTTGGTGAACGCTTTGACGGTTCTATTGGTTCAAGTACTGTTCTTTTCCCTTATGGCGGAAAGTATCAGAATACTCCGGAAGCAGGTATGGCTGCAAAGATTCCAGTAATGACACCACGCGAAACATCTACTGCAAGTCTTATGGCTTACGGTTTTGATCCACGTGTGGGCAACTGGTCTCCATGGCACGGTGCTAAGACTGCAGTTTTGAGCTCTCTTGCAAAAATTACATGTCTTGGTGGTAAGGCCCGCGATTCACGCCTTAGCTTCCAGGAATTCTTTGGTCGTGCTGTAAATGAAAAACGTTGGGGTTATCCTGCAGCTGCATTGCTTGGTTCTATTGATGCCCAGGTTGAAAGTGGTTGTGCTTCTATTGGCGGTAAGGACTCAATGTCTGGTACTTTTGAAGATATCAATGTTCCACACACTCTTGTAAGCTTTGCAGTTGGTCACGATGATGTAAAGAATATTACAAGCGGTGCTTTCAAAGTTTACGGAAACAGAATCTTTATGGTAAGCGTTCCATATTCTGATCTTCTTGAACCTGATTACGAAACCTTCCTTAAGAACAGCGATATTATTTATGAATTGAATAAACAGGGCTATATAAGCTCTATGTATCCTGTAGGTCCTGGCGGTATTGCAGAAGCAGTAACTAAGATGTCTATGGGTAACATGGTAGGTGCAAGAATTGATCTCGCTGGGGTCCCTGAGCCTGTCGAAGGGCAGTCAGATAACCTCCGCTCACTCTTTATTCCAACCTACGGAAACATCATTCTCGAAGTTCCATCTGCTTATGTTTCAGATTTCGAAAAAGCAGGATTTGCAGAAGGAACTCTTAAGCAGCTTGGTGCAACAATCGATGAACCAAGAATCGTAATCAGAAATGCAACTCTTGCAGGTGTTACAAAAGATGAAGTTTCTGTAAGCCTTTATGACTGTGTAGACGCATGGGAAGACAAGCTTAAGGAAGTATTCCCTCGTGTAAGCGGTGCAGCACTTCAGCCGGAACTCCAGGACTGGGCAACAGGCATTCATCAGTCTTTGAGCGATGTACGCAAGGCTCCTGCATTTGTTCAGCCTAAATCACATCCAAAGGTATTGCTTCCTGTATTCCCTGGTACAAACTGCGAATACGATATGGCCCGTGCCTTTAATCTTGCCGGTGCAGACACAAAGATTCTTGTTCTTCGCAATAAAAACCCGGAAATGCTTGCAGAGTCTCTTTTAGAGCTTGAACGAGAGCTTAAAGATACACAGATTCTTGCCCTTAGTGGTGGATTCTCTGCCGGTGACGAGCCGGATGGTTCTGCAAAATTCATTGCAAACGTTTTGAAGGCCGGAAACATCAGCGACGAGGTAATGAATCTTCTTAAAAAGCGCGACGGTCTTGTAATTGGTATTTGTAACGGCTTCCAGGCACTTGTAAAAACAGGTCTTGCCGTAACCGGTGAAATCTGCGACATGACTCCTGATATGCCAACCCTTACATACAACAGAATCGGCCGCCACATCAGCCGCATTGTACGCACACGCATTGTTGCTGCAACTTCTCCTTGGGCAATGCATCCTAGCGTTGTAGATTCACGCAATCACCTTATTGCAATCAGCCACGGTGAAGGACGCTTTGTTTGTGACGAAGCAACTGCAAAACGCCTGTTCGAAAACGGTCAGGTATTCACTCAGTACGTAGACGAGTTTGGACGTCCTGCAATCACAGAGCCTGATAACCCGAACGGTTCTGCATTTGCTATTGAAGGTATTACTTCGCCAGACGGACACGTACTTGGAAAGATGGGACACTCTGAACGCGGTGTAGGCATGGCAATGAACGGTGCAAGCATGGATCTGTTCAAGAACGTTGGAGGAAATCCTCTTACAAACGAAAACGAAACAACATGCGAAAATATCTTCGCTGCCGGAGTTTCATACTTTAAATAAGACCCTGAAACAAGTTCAGGGTGACGAAATGTCATTCCGAACTTGTTTCGGAATCTCAAACATAAAGGCATATTTATGAAAAGAATTATATTATTACTAACTACTATCCTCATTACGAGTTTATTTATTTCCTGTGGCGCTAAACCACTTAAAGACGATTATGGCTGTTTTATGAATTACGACGAAGCAATCAGCTATTCAGAAAAAAGCGGTAAACCTTTACTCGTATTTTTTACAGAAGAAGACAAGGATGATGTAAACAGAAATATTGTAAGTACTGTTTTGAATAATCCTGCTTTTAAGACAGAAATTGCTTCAAAGTATGCAGTTCTTCATCTTGATTTTTCAAAAGCCTTTTTCCAGAAAACTGTAGCTCCAGAAAATGCTACACAAACTGAACAGGAAGAAGCAAATACTTACACAATTGTAATGCAGAATAATTATACTCTTTCTGTGCTTTTTAATATAAGCGAAAGACCTGGAGTTTTCCTGTGTACACCAAAAGGTTATGTTGTAAACAGAATTGATAATCTGGAAAATATCAAAACTCTTGACGATTTTAAAGACGCTGTTGAGCAGAATAACGAAAAGCTTGAACAATTGAACAAGCTTGTAAAACAAACAACAAAAGGTTCAAATATCAGCAGGGTAGAAGCAATAGATAATATTCTTCTTTTGACAGCTTCAGAATATCGTTCATTCCTTCTTCCTTTGTTTAATTATGGTATTGAACTTGACCCTGAAAATAAGTCGGGACTGTGCGGAAGATTTGTTCTTGCAAAAGCCGGTACAGAAGCAATGGCTTATTATTCACAGGGAGATCTTGATAGTGCTGTTCAATCATATTTGACTGCTGCAGATAATCTGTATGTAAAAGCAGAAGAAAAACAGGAATGTCTTTATACAGCTGCATATCTTGTTGCGTACAGCGGTTCCGAGGATTATGAAACAATTCTTTCATTGTTCCAGACTGCATATGAAATTGCACCAAATTCAACAAGAGCAGAATCAATTCAAAAAGCAATTGATTATTTTAATAATAAAATCGCCGAGTGATACCCACGTATTTATTTATAGTTGCATTTTCTCTGATTGTACTTTCCATGTTGTTTTCAATATCGGAAAGTGCATTCTTAGGAATGAACAAGCTGCGTCTTAGAATTCTTCGAAAGAACAAAGATAAACGCGCGCTCAGGGTTGGTAAGCTTCTTGATAAAAAAGAGCATCTTATAAACACAATCCTCATTTCAAACGATCTTGTAAATATTTTTCTTTCTGCAATTTTAACTTCTATTGCGTTGTCGCTGTTCGGTCAAAAGGGTGTTACAATTGCAACCTTTACTGCAACAGTGCTTCTTCTTATTTTTGGTGAAATTACTCCAAAGACAATTGCAACACGCTGTCCGGACCCTATTGCATACGGGCTCAGCGACTTTGTAAATGTTTTTGTAAAACTTATGCATCCGCTTGTTTTTATAATTACTGCGTTTGCTCAAGCGGTTCTCCGCATTTTTGGAATCAAACCAGACAAGCATAAAAAATCGTATACAGAAGAAGAAATCAAAACCTTTTTTGAAATGAGCTCTGAATCTGGTGTAATCGAAGAAGATGAAAACCGCTTCATGAATCAGATTTTTAAGTTTTCCGATTTACAGGCTCAGGACATAATGGTTCCACGCACAAGAATTAAGGTTGTACCATATACAGCAACTTACCGCGATATTATTGAACTTTCTCAGCGTCTTGGTTTTACACGTTTTCCTGTCTGCCGTAAATCAATAGATGACATAATCGGAATTATCTATTTAAAAGATATGATTAAGTATAAAAATAACCCGCAGGATTTTAAGCTTGCTCAGGTTATGCGTTCTCCGCTTTTTATACTTGGAACAAAAACAATGTCGCAGGTGCAGGAACTCATGTTCGAAAATCATCAGTCAATTGCAATTATAGTTGACGAGTATTCCGGAACAGACGGCATTGTTACCGAAAAAGATATTTCGCGTGAAATTTTTGCAATGCCAGGGGACGATTCTTTGCGCGGTAAAGTTTTTGATTTTGATAATGTTGAAGACAAGCGTGATTTTGAAATAAACGGTTCTGTTCTTTTGCGCGGGCTTAAGGATGATTTAAAAATCAACCTCACAAGTGATATTAATGAAACAATAGGCGGATGGTTTACAGAACAGATAAACCGCATGCCTAAATCTGGTGATGTTATTGAATATCAGGGCTGGAACTTTGAAGTAAAGAAAATTCAGGCACACAGAATTGAACGAATAAGAATATACAAAGCAGCAAAGGAGGAGGAAGAATGAGTTTTGATTTATACGACATCATAACCTTTGTTGCAATTGTATTATTGATTTTCTGTGTAGGATTTTTTACTTCTTCCGAAACGGCTTATATTTCTCTTTCAAGAATAAAGCTTCGCCGAATGCAGGAAGAAGGAAAAAAGAAAGCCCGAGTTGTTGCAAAGCTTCATGACAATATGCCGCGCCTTTTAACAACAGTTTTAATTGGAACTAACTTTTTGAATGCGCTTATTTCGGCACTGGCAACTGCACTTGTAGTAAAGCTTTTTGGCGGTGGCGGGGTAGGCCTCCCAACACTTTTAACTGCTTTTATAATTACAACCTTTGGTCAGATTATTCCAAAAACAATCGCGGGCCGATTCCCTGAAAAAAAATGTCTTTCAAGTTCCGTGCCACTTTTAGTTTTGGAAAAGCTTTTCTTTCCTGTTGTATTTTTGTTTGAACGACTTTCGCATGGTGCTGTATGGCTTGTAGAAAAAATCATAAAGCCGCGCGAACATCTTATTACAGAAGAAGAACTCAAAACTCTGATTGACGTTGGCGAAAAAGAAGGCACAATCGAAAAGAACGAAAGCCGCATGCTCAATAAAATCATTAAGTTCAATGATCTTTCTGCTACAGATATTATGAAGCACCGTTCTTTTGTTTACATGGTTAGTGCTTCGGCTACTTATGATGAAGTTGTTCAGGAATTCCTTGAATCCGGATTTTCAACTCTTACAGTTTACAAGGATGAACGAGAAAACGTAGTTGGAATTATTCATTATAAAAAAGTTTTGTACGGAAACGAAAATGTAGACACCGGCGAAGGTTATGCTTCCAGAATAATGGATGATGTTCTTTTTGTTCCCGGAACCTTCAGCGCACTTGAACTATTACAGAAACTACGTGAAGATGAAAACCGCTTTGCAGTTGTTTTGAACGAGCAGGGCCAGACAGCAGGCATTGTTACGATTGAAGATATTATACGTGTTGTATTTGGCCGCATGACAGATGAAAACTCTTACGACAATATTCCTGCCGAAGAAAAGATTCAGTTAGTCAGTGCTAACACATTTGTTGTACCGGGCGACCTTAAGTTAGACGAAGTTAATTCAATCCTTCACCTGAACCTTAAGTCCGAAGAAATGAATACTTTAGGCGGCTGGGTTTTAGAACAGTTTGGATATTTACCGTCTGCCGGAATGGTTGTTGTAAAAAATAAAGTACTGTTTACAGTAGAAGATGTTGTGCAGCGAAGAATTACGAGTGTAAGAATCAGGATTTGATTCTAGGGGTCCCTGAGCTTGTCGAAGGGCTAAAAGTAAAGAACATAGAATACAGAATATTTGAATAAACAATTATTTGAACCACCTAAGTTTCCGCTTATAGGTTTATCAGAAAAAATCTTATCCGATGTAGTAGAAGTATAAGTAAAACCATAGGAATCTTGCATTGTACTAAAAGAACCCTTTATTCCAATTTTGTTAAATTTATTTATTTTATAAAGAAGCTTTAATTCCCCATCTAAAATCCAGATGTCCTGAAGTTTATCATTAAAATATTCATGTCTGATTACATGTGAATCAATTGCATCAAAGCTTTTGATATAAGAAACTCCAAGACCAGATTCAAATTCAATAAGCCCTGATTTGTTTATATTTGTATAAAATGAAAGGCGTGGAGCAACATAAGATTGTTTATATGAAATTACTATCTGATCTTTAAAAGAATTATAATTTGCTTGCCAGCCTTCACTTTCGTATTGTTTATAACCGCCGTATCCGGAAAAATCAAAAGAAAAATAATTTATTCCGATTTTTGGAATTACACAAAAAGGAATTTTAGATTTGAAACTAAATAAGTAACCTATGTTTGCATTAATCTGGGTAAAATTGTTTATAATAAGTGCATGACGCGAATAGTTTGTAAGGTGATCAGGTTCCTCAATTTTTTTCCAGTCATAATCTTCCATAATGCCGCTTTCTTTTGTCAGACAACCTGAATAGGCAAAATCAATAAGATATTTTTTATTAATAAGTATTTCTGAACCAATTCCAATATAAGGTGCATTATTAAGCTGCCAGTCAAGTCGGCTTAGCATTGTTGTTTTGTTGTAAGTAACAGTAGTACTTGAATAAGTCATAGATGCATTCCAGACTTCTTCAATTATTTTACCGTTTATGAATCCAAATTCCGGGGAAAGTGAAATGTTAAATGTCAGTGGTTCTGCATAAGATTCAGTTAATGGAATATAGAAAAAGAGAATGGCTGTTATTATGGAAATCATTCTTTTATTTTTCATATATATATGTGTACCCCAGCAAAACTTTCCAGTTTATTTCTTTTAATCCACAGGGATTCGAAGAAGAAATCCATTCGTTTTTATCCTGACTTATATAAAGCTTTCCGTCGTTTACAGCACAGGCAGAAAAATTCAAACTTAATGTTAATACATTCTTTTTATTCAATTTATATTCTAACAAAAGAGCTGAATCAAATGCAAGTTCACTGCCAAGCTCAAAATAGTTATATGGAGAATTTCGTTTGTAATGTGTGTCTTTAACTGTGCAAAGTAGTGAAGGCTTTATTTTTAATAATAATGAAACAGTTATTGATTCTGATAAATAATAATCAAGATAAGTTCCTATTCCAAAATAAAGTTTCTGTGCTTCTAAAGTTATGAGTTTTCCCTGCATGCTTACTTTTGGAATTTCATCAGTCCAGGCAGAATAAACGCTTTGTCCGTTTTCTGTTCCTGTTTTTGTACCATATTGTTTATAACCGTCAAAAGCCGAAAAACTGTAATAAAGATATTCCAGTGAAAAAAGTGAAGACAATTCAATTTTTTTTCCAATGTTTCCGCTCGCGCCGAATAATAGTTCTGCATTCCAATAGTAATCAAGATTGTTTTTGTGATTAGAATAATGGGTGCGTGCATTTCCGCCGGTAGAAAAAACGTTCATGTAATCAAAATCTTCAATCACTCCATAGGAAACAGGAATTGTATAAAATGAGTTTAATCCAAAAAATAAATTATTTGATGTTTTGTATTCTGCGTTGATTGAAATGACAGGTACAATATAAGTTTTCCAGTCAAGGAAACTCGATATTTGTGCATCTTCCCCGGTTTTGTCCCAGAGAATCTCATTGATGTCTGTTTGAAAAATCCCAGTCTTTGCTGAAAGTTTAATTTGCGAAAAGCATAAAACAGGGGAGAGAACTAACAGAAAAATCAGTGATGATATTTTTTTCATTCTACAGAATAAGTAAACGGATCAACTCCAAAAATCTTTGCAAGCTGATTTCTTGTTGCTTCCATATCCTTAGGGTAGGGAGCCGTAAAGCTTACCTTTTCACCAGTAACAGGATGTTCAAATTCAATTTTATATGCATGAAGTGCAAGCCTGCTCAAAAGAGGACGTTCTTCAACTTCATCGCCATTCCATTTTCGTTTGATTTCGCTAAGTCGTACAGGCTTCTGATTTCCGCTGTAAAGTGGATCACATACAATAGAAAATCCGTTTGCCGCTAAATGAGCACGAATCTGGTGTGTGCGTCCAGTCTTAGGCTCTGCAATAATCCACGAATATGGGCCGCACGAACCAACATTATAAAAATCGGTAACAGAAGGCTTTCCATATTTTTTATTTACAACTGTTCTATGGCGCACATCTCCATCAGGCAGCAAAGGCAAATCAACATTCAGTTTATCCCAAAGCGGATGCCCATAAACAAGTGCATGATAAGTTTTATGAACAAGCCTCTTCTCAAACTGCTGCGAAAGACTTTTATGCGCCTCAGAAGTTCTTGCATAAACAATAAGCCCCGAAGTATCTTTATCTATTCTATGAACAGCATATAATTTACCAAATTCTTTTTCTGCAAGTAAATCAAGTCTAGGAGCATCTTCATTATACCTGTCAGCCGCAATCAAAATGCCTGATCTCTTGTTCAACACTACAATATTGTCGTCACTGAATATAGTTGTATAATCATTATTCTTTGCGCACATATAATTATTCTATCAGAAATGTTTTTATATATAAATAGTATCTGAAGAATTATAATTGTAATTATTTTTTTATAAATTCCATGTAGAAAAAATAGCGCGAGCCGATTGCAGGCCTTCCGCATTATATTAATAAAGTAATATGCGGGACGCAGGAAAAAGAAAGTAAGGGGGGACCGGCAGTGGGCCGGCCGCGTTTACGCCGGACGGAACACGGCTGCCGGGGGATACCTTGCTTTTTTTTCCGTCGCTGGGACCCGCTTATT
>JAEEGK010000204.1_pt1 | contig 147170 bp, 105 predicted proteins | sample 8958771 | NCBI WGS metagenome assembly JAEEGK01 (sample SAMN16246547, study PRJNA631951) | gut metagenome | biome: gut microbiome; feature: rumen; material: SC-attached | host: Bos | place: Iran: Karaj | collected 2018-10 | reverse complement strand
TTAAAGGATAAGGAATCCGCATTGAAACGGGTAAATGAGAAGAGAAGAGCCACCATCAATGAAAAGACGGCTATTGACCAACGGGCATGGATCTTTGCTGGTGACGAGTTGGTGAGGGCTGCCAGAATCATTCCCCGCCCCTCCATTGGTAGGCAGAGCAATGCCATTGTCGATGCGAAGAAACTCCTTCTCAGGTCTGCATGGGAAGACTGTTATGATGTGGCAATCCGCATTAACCCCAGGACGTCTTCAGCTGCTGATGCCCGCTATTTGTCAAATGAGGCTCAAACTCTATACCAAAGAGCCTCAAAGCGCCAGGACATTGGCGAGAGGACCGTCATCTACGAAGAAGATTGAGTCCTTTACTCGCTTTTCTCGATCTTGAATCCTAACTTAATAATCAGTTTGAGGGTTTCGACCGATGTGTTTCGGTCGTACATTTTTTCTTCTTCTGGTAAATCTTCATAAGCAATCAGACACGGATGCAACTTTTTGACATCATCACGCTGGTCACCAAAAGTCCACCCTTGGTTCAATCGTTCTTGTGACCAGATTTCATGCACATTCTTTGCCATGGCTTCAAGCAATGGGGTCAACTCTTCTGGCAGTTGGATGTCAGAAGTGTCAATAGGGGAGGGGATATATTTCTTTTTCATTTTATAATCTTTATGAGGTTCTAAGTGATTTCGCGCTAATTTTGGAGTTTTTCTATCAAAGCATTCTTGACTTCTTCATTTAAAAGTGATGGTGCGCATTTCTTTATCATGTCTTCTAAACCTTCATAACGATAAAATTTGATAACGATATCACCATTTGCGCACGACATCTTCTGTAATATATGATTGTCAGATATAATTGGGCGTGAAAGAGACGCATTGCCATCTTTGCTTCTTAATTCGTATAATTTGGAAAAATCTATTAACGGACAAATGACATAATGATTGCAATCGTCATCTTGGACCCATTGGGATTTAACTATAAATTTGCCTACAATATTATGCATAAGTACTTTTGGAATTCTTGCACTTTTAAAGAAGCAACTATCGAAATATAACAACCGAACAGAGTCCCCCTTTTCTATCTCGCAATAATTAGTACCACTAGAACATGAACCCGAATCCTTGAAGATCAACTCAAATTCTTTTTCCGAATCGAGAACAAATGTTTCTTTATAGTCGTAATCATATAAAACTAAGTATCGACTACCCTGATAGTAGGTAGTAACTGATTTGCCTGAATATTGAATAGGAATTGTTGTACTCTTACCAGTAGACACATTATATACATATCGATTTCTTCCTTTTCCATAATATACGTAATCGCCTAAAAGCCCAAACAATTCTCCATCTAGCTTTGTATCATCTTTCAGATGGTAATCATAAACTAATAATTGATTATTCTTAGAAAGAACAAGTACATTATCTGCACAACGTATACCATATCCATTAATGGAATCGAATGTTTTGACAATCTTAAAAGAATCTGTAATATCAAGTATGTCAATCTTATCTTCTGTCTGATAGTACCAAACCAAGAATTTGTTGTCATTAAACAATCCTTTAGACTCACCATTATCAAAACGTTTGCATACTGGCCCTGTACTATCAGTGTACCCAATGAAGAGTCTTTCGCTATTATTGTCATTCTTTAGCTCTAAGTTCACACTTCCTAGATATGGGGAGTACGGATTTATGATGATTCCACCACGACCTCGTTTGTCGAAAAGATATTTTTTCCCTTGCTTGTCTATTGACATTATAAATTTACTACTATAACTATGGCCATTGTTAGCGTCAATATCCCCTGGTATGATATAGGTAGATAAATCGGGTTGGATTAAATCCAGAATTAGTGAAGAGTCAGACTGAGAGTTGTATGAATATAAATAGAGATTTTCAAAGTCTACGTTTGGATAATTGGTGAATCCCAGATCCTTATACGGTATGATTTTATTAAAAAAAGTATTTTTGTTCCATATAAATAGGCTATCTTGTCTCCACACATAGAGTCCATTGTCAAATTCGGAAATCTCTACTTTAACATTTCCTTGTTTTATCTCTTGAGCAGGTATGGTTACATTCTTGTCAGTGACAATATTAGATCTTCCGCCTAGTTGTTTTAATAAGTTGTTAAGCATATCTATATCATCCTGACGAGCTGTGTCTGAATGTAAGATTTTGTCCGCGACTATAGACAAAGCACGCGGATAGTCTTTGTTTGATAAGACATAATCTAAATTATTGTTGTTGTTGTATTTGACAATAGCATATCGGATGCCAACAACTACTAAGCATAATAGGACGAGAGATAAGATAAAAAGCAAGGTATATCGGTATATTAAAGATTTCCTGTCTTCTGGTATTTTTAAATAGCTAAGTAATGCAGGTAACGTATTTTTTTGATTAAACCAATTGTAAAAGTCGTCGATAAAATAGCAAACAAGTCCTAAAATAGTACCACAAAAACATCCAATAATAACAGAAATCCCAGTTGAATAACCTACAATCAGATTAAAAAACAGGAAAAAAACGACTGCAATGACAAAAGAGCATAATGCCATAGATAACCCAGGCTTTACAAAACATTTAATAAAAGAAGGATTGGCGTTATCATGTTCTTTATTATGATTTAATTTTAGGAATCCAATGGTTGTCCACAAAATAACAGCAAAAACAAAGAATAGAGTAAGCCACAAGAGATCGTTTGTTATGCTTTTTAGATAAGCTGTTGTGAAGTTTACCTCCTCTTCTTTAATCTGACGAAATCTTGAAAAATCTGGTGATGATTCATAATAGCGCCTACAGCCGTTTGGGACATGCAAAGTTATTTTTCCTTTTAATTCATCATTCAAGATCAAACCGAATTTGGATAGTCCGTGATGACCTTTTAGTGCTATTTCTGGTTGAGGATAGGGTATATATATATCAGTAAGCGAAAATGGGGTCTTGTCAAAAACCCAAACATGTCTCTCTTCGTCTTCAGGGAAGTGCAAGGTGGACTGGTTACTTTCTATATTTATGACATATAAGGAATCTCCATAAGAAATTAAACTCTTCCCCGTCTTTAAGTCTGCTATTATATGGCGAAAATTTTGGGGAATAATATCTTTTGGACAATTATAAAAAGGATTGTCAAAGAGTGATCCTCCAGTTGTGTTATATTGAACATTTGAGGGTAGAACTAGAGTCTTCATTGATATACAATTGGCAAAAGCCCGTTTGCCTATTTGGCAAAAATCACCCTTAAAAACGATGGATTCCAGTGAGTCACAACCTGCAAAAGCAGAATTCCCAATGTATTTAACACTAGCAGGTATCTCAATCTGTTTCAGACGACGACAATCTTTAAAGGCGCTATCGCCAATTAGTTGTAAGGACATAGGCAACTCCACGTTCTTTAGACTTGTGCACATCTCGAAAGCAGATTTCTCTATTCGGGCAACAGACTGAGGAATTGTTATAGTGGAAAGGTTGGGGAAACAATAGAAGAGTTTTTCATCAAGGTAATCCATTGAATTAGGAAGAGTTATTCCATCAAAATAAAATCTACCTTTAATACTTTCTTTGACACCTCTGGGAGAGATGTTGCTCAAGTCGCAACTGGTGGAATAACCTGCATCATTTCTTGAATTAATATTTGCCAAAGTCACGGTTTCTCCATCCCTGGTTCTCCACTCCAATTCTCCCTGACGAGCACCGCTTATACCAGATGGGAAGTACGTTCTTATGTGATTACTATTTCCTGAACAATAAATGGGTTCTCTTAATTGCATGTCCCAAAGGACGTGGTCTTGCCATATATACTTATCTACATCTTCGTCTACCATTACTGAGAGACCATTTCTTGATGCGTTGATCCTCAATGATCCCAACCCTTTATTAATGTGAATTTGTAAATTGGGACACTCTTCAACATCTAATACAAAAAGACTGAGATGGTCTGGCATTATAATCTTATTGAGTAATGGACAATTTTGAAGATTGAGATTAAAAGTGTCTTGTCCAATCTCACTAATGTCTATAACAGATAAATATGAACAATTTTGAATTGAATATTGTTTTTTGCCATAGATCTTAAAATGTTCAACGAGAGAATTACTAGACAAAATCTTATCATCTATCCACATAGTGTCTCTTGTGCTGAAATCGTGATCTTCACATCTAACCAGACCAGAAGTCAGTTTGTTCTTGTTGCTTGTAGTATCTCCCCAGATTAGTGTAAATAACCCAAGGAGGATAATCGCAATTCCAAGAATCGAATAAAGAAGACCTTTCATCCACTGTTGATTCTCTTTTTGTCTTTTTCGTCTGATGACCTCCGCTATTTGGTCATGAATCAATTCAACATGAACAGGTTTGTCTGGGATGGATATATCATGAATGATTCTTTTGTCATTCCTGTCGGATTTATATAGATAACGCGCAATCTTTACGTTTTCTTCAAATTCTGCCAAAGAGACGGGTACACGATAATTGCCGTCAACCATTTTCTGCTCAATATAACGACGCTCAGGTGAAGGCACCTCTTTCATAATACTTTCATAATAGGAATCCAAAGAACCATCTATAGATTGTACTTTAACAGAGTTGATTTTTTCACCGTCTTTTAATTCTTCAAATAACTGATAGCAGATAATAGAAAGCAACAGGGTGTTATATGTGTCATCCTCGTTTTTTATAACACTTTTGATTTTATCGACAACAGCTTGGCTGCTTTCTTTATCAATACAATCTTTCCCGGGAATTAGAATAACATCTTCAACAGCATTAGGGCTCAAACCGCGCAGACGCAATCTATGCTGTTTTAGATTTAATAAGTAATTATTATCCAGACAATCCTCAAGTCGGTATAACTCGTCTTCGCGAATGGCAGCTACAAAACGATAATTTTGTGAGTAATTGTATTGTGTCCCATTAGGCAGATCTATGTTCGCTAATGTATGATATCCACTAGCCATATAGTCAATCTGCCTCATTAAAATATCTGCATCTTTTTTCCTGGTTCTGAATACTTCTTCGAACTGATCGAGGACAAATACTATTGAGACATTATTCTCTTTATCATTCTTGAATGAATGTCGGGCAAAATAATTCCAAAGGAAATCACTAGCCTCATCGTCCTTCTGCTCGTCTATAATATAGTCAAACTCTTTATCAATATACTTTCCGGCTTCTTTTATTAGGAATTTCGGAATAGACTCATTTGTACTTAAAGCCCCGAGGCGAATATAAATGGGTATATAGTTGTCCTCTCTCAAACGAGGGAAAAGACCAGCTTGAAGAAGAGACGACTTTCCTGTTCCACTCTTGCCATAGAGAGTAACAAATACATGATTATCAATTAAATTGAACAAATCATAAACCTCATAATCACGACCATATAACTTGTCGTTTTCTGTATATTGGGAGGCTCCTTTCCAGGGATTAGCCTTTGCTTTTCCATTAATCATCATCTTCATTCTTCAATAGTTTCTTTTTTCAATTGCTCGACTAATTTTTCGAATTCCCCTAATTTCATGAGATCATATGCAGTACATGGCTTCCCTATAAATGCTGCTTGGAACTTATCTACATGAATTTTTGTATCCCTTATAGAATAACCATCCACAGCTATCGGAATAAACGTAAGTTTATTCTGACTTGCAATTTTCCACTCACGATTATAATAATTGTCTGTTGATCCATTCTTCAGATCCTCAGCTATTTGAGGTGTTAAAAGAGGCATAAAAATCTTACAGTCTGGATGAGATAAGGCATCGGAGATCCTTTTTTCATAATTATGTCCTCCAAACAACTCCTTATTATCAAACCATACTTCACAGCCAGCGTTAAATAAGTTTGAAACCTGTCGGCAAGCAACCTGAAAGTCCTTATTGCAATATGAGAAAAAAATCCGATGATTCTCCCCCCGATATCTGGCGAGGGCTTTTTTCATGGGTTCATTATTTGATTGAGGTTCCATCAGTTTTAGGATTTCATTAATGAATTCTCGGGTATCAGACTTGTAATGAATCTCATTCTGTTCCAAATAACTAACAAAATTCGAGAACTCCTTCGTCCTTTCGGAGACAACAAGTCCTTGAGATAGCCGTGAGATATCGCGTTTTAATATATACCAAAAGAATCTCATATGCCAGTCGTCGAACTGACATCCTAAAGATAATATTTTCTTGTTTTTTATAAAGTTTATAAGGTTATCACTTAAATTTGGGCTTCTCATCCATTCTGTTATTATTTCTATTGCATTGTTATCTGTTAGGGTAAACTTCCAATCATTTCTCCCTTCAACAGCTTTGCCAAAAATATAGAAAAGAGTCGGTTGGTCATATTTGTATTTACCATCTTTCTCACGACACTTTGCCAAGGCAGATTGATAGTCACGTATGCTATCATTATCATAAATGTTTACCACCCGCAGGTGGGCTCCCCATGTTTTTGACATGACTTCTTCTATCAGATTATCATAGGTGGTAGTAAAAACAAAACGAAAATAACCGGTTTCTAAAAGCTTATAAAGTTCTGGAGACATATCGTCTAATCCTAAATTAATAGGTTCCTTTGGTTTTGCGTTTAGTTTCTTTGGCTTTCCAAATAGTAATTCTCGAACTCGTGTTTGGGGATCTATTTTCTCTGCCTCCATTGATGAAAAGTCTTCAAAATAGTCGTCATCATCTCTAGTTCGATGTAATAGGGAGGTGTTTACTTTATCAACTAAGAACTTGTCAATATCCCCACCAAAGGTAGCATATTTCTCCTTGTTAAGAATCGCCTCACTGCCAACAACTAATATATAATCATTGTTAAGGACGTCCTTAACGAATTCCTCCCGATTAAAATCTAAAGTATCCTGTATCATTTCTGTTATGTTAGAGTCTTTTTGCGCTACAAAGATAATAAATTATTGGGAAATTACCAAAATAAGGATATGAAAAAATAGTTTTTAGGTTTTTAAAACTGCCATAATCTGCAAACTGCCTTTACTCTGCTCCTCTTAACGTCTTTGATATTATTTGGCTTATGTTCATTATGATATCTTTAGTTTGAGGATGATTTAAACCCAATACTCTTTCAAAAATGACAAAGGCTTTACGATAGTACTCTAATGCCATTGGATAGTCACCTTGATGATGGTATATTATTCCGATGTTATTATAAGATATGGCAGTGTCTGGATGTCCCAAACCGAGTCTTCTCTCTTTGATAGCCAATGCTTTGGAAAAGTATTTCAATGCATTAATATAGTCTTTAAGACTTTCATATGCACTTCCGATATTGTTGTAGGTTGAGGCAACACGGGGATGATCCAAACCTAAATAATGTTCTAAAATTGGGAGGGCTTTTAAGTAATAATCCAATGCTTGGGTATAATTACCTTGATTATCGTAGAATCCTCCAAGATTATTGTAGGCGCTAGCAGTAAGAGGGTGCTCAAATCCAAACACCTTCTCAAGAATAGCCAAAGCCTTTAAAAAGTACTCTAACGATTTAATTTCGTCACCTTGGGCAAAATAAGCCATTCCTATGTTGTTACATGTTGTAGCGACGTCGGGATGCTCAAACCCCAATATTTTTTCAAAGATGCTCAATGCCTTGAAATAGTGCTCCAACGCCATCGGAACATCAGCTTTTTTGATGTGTACAGCTCCGATGTTGAGATGAGTTGAGGCAATATTTGGATGATTCATGCCTAGCGCTTTTTCTAGAACATATAATGACTTTAATAGGTATTCCAATGCTTTTGGATAATTACCTAACTCATAATAATCATATCCGATATTGTTGTATGATATGGCTGTGACAGGCTGCTCCGACCCCAATATCTCCTCTTGTATGGCCAATGCATTGAGATGATATTCCAATGCTGTTTGATAGTCGCCTTGGTGGGTATAATTCGCTCCAATGTTATTGTAGGAATTGGCTATGTCTGTATTCTTTTCTTGCCCGGAAAAACGTGTCATCATCATATAGGTTTGACAGAACATTAGTTCGGTTTGATAATCGGCAAGGTAATTGCCTGCAAACAATCCCATCTTTAGATATGGTAAACCTTTGATTTCAATCCCTTCAAACGGAAGGTCTAGATAGTTGCGAAACTGATATTTTTCAGGATTAGCCCTAATCAGTTTACGCCAGTACATCGCCAAAATAACATCTCCTTCTGCTGTTTCATGGAACAACTGGAAAGCCTCAAAACTTAGAATGGTTTTGTAAAGGTTCTCGCAATCGTCTGTATGATAATATTGGAAGGCCAATTCTGAGATCTGGCGTTTACGGTCAACAATCTCTGTAGTTGTGAAATAATGTATGATTGCCTCTCGGTAGGCTCTTGCAGCTTCCAATTCGTTCAGACGGTATCGGTTCCAGACTGCTTCCACCATGTAGTGATGGGCAAATATAAGTAGACCGTTGCGTGATACTAAATGTTGCGACATGGCACAGTAGATCAGGTGGAAGTCCATTTGGCGTAGTCCTGTCATAGATATGAGCTCTTCTTCTGACAAGCCATGCTCTGAAACACCCAATAGGCTCACCAGTCGTTGGAAATGCTCATAATCTTCCTCCATACGCTGTAATATACGGTTGAAGAAATCTGAGATTGAAGATGCTGATATGTAGCGACCGATGTGTTCGTCTAGGTGCTCATAGGAACCGAAGCATATGAGTTCGTCGAGCATCGTTTTCAAAACTAGCGTGTTGTCAATAATAGGAGAGATAAGAATTCGGGTAAGTTGATCGTTATTGAGCTTCTTGCCTACTTGCAAGAGATAGTCATTAATAAACGTGCGCCGTTGTTCGTCTTCAAGTGTATTTACCTTGTATACCGGGTATCCTAGACGGTGGAAGACCCCCATCGTAGCATCGCCCTCTAAAGTGGAAAAAAGGTATTTCACTTTCTGTGAAGATTGTGGCAACCAATTGAGTAATTTCCCATTATTATGTTCGGAAATCTGGTTGATGCCGTCAATTACTATCAACATTGGACATCCTTTTTGTACCGCTTCCGACATATAGCGTTGAGCCTTTTCTTGGAGTGTTTCTTTACTGTTTAACTTAACTTCCAGTCCGTCGTACAGGTCGAATAGCTCGTCGGAGATATGTTGTAGTATATCTTCATAGCCATTACCGCCGAATGTGTTGCCAACGAAGTGGTAGATGATATTGCAAGGCAAGTTTTTTTTCGACTCCAGTTCTTTTAACCAGTTTGCTATTAACGCACTTTTTCCCATACCGCTTGCACCCGTCACAACAAGATGGTGTTCGTTGTTCATAAGAAAATCGTTAAGTCGATCAAAGTCCCCTTGACGATGAATGTAAAATTTATGGCGACTGTTCAAATAGGCTCTTTGGATGTTGCGCTCACGACCCAAGCGAGTATTGTCGGCATCCGGAAAATACTTATCCAATAAATTGAATACTGTTTTTTCCACCTGCTCACAGAGATCTTCAATAGAATTGTAGTTGCTCACGGGGAATTGCTGTTGATTGCGAATTCTTTGTTTAAGATTCGTCAATTTCTCATTGTCATCCGACAATTTGTTGGGCATGTCATTTATGAAGAAGGCCGCATCTACTCCATTTTGATTCCTTAATACTCCATATTGCATCTCCATCTCTGTAATACTTAACCCTTGAGCCATGTCTTGTCGAAGCCACGGGTAACGCTCTTCGAGCTCTGGGTTTTTCTCTAACTCTGAAGTATTGGGTGTATAACCATAGCGGCTGCCCAGCAGTCCAATGAAGAACGGATGAGAGTTCTCTATCTCATTTAGACAAACCGATAGCACTTTGCCCGTGCGAGACTCTTCATCAGTAACACCCCATCGCAAATCTAGCAGCGATAGTGAAACGTTACGCTGGTTGGCCACAACTTTTAGTTTATTGAAGCGTTTCACTAATGCTGACCGCTCCGCATTCATATCTGAGAAAGTGGATGACAAGAAAATGCGTACCTCGCGGTTTTCTATGAGGTGACTTTCAAAACGGTTTTTCGTCTGTTCTTTCACTGCTAAATTACAAATTGTTTAAAATGATTCTTTCTATTTCAGGGATACTCAGTATCATTTCTTGATTCGTACGAGACGCATCTTTCTCAATTTCTTTCTCATCTTTTATTATTTTCCATTTTACAGATGCAAGTTGATCGTATGGACGTATTAAATCATGTATATATTTGCGCTTATAAGCATCACACATTTTATTTCCATAATTCTTTTCTCTATCATTATTTATTATATCTTGTTCTTCTTGATGCGGCTTCCTAAATCCCATCAATAACTTTTCGACATTCCATCTGTTTTGTTCTATTCTACATAATTCTTCGAGATTTTCCTTGATGCGTGTTTTTGATTCTTCCGAGTCTTTTATTTTTGTGAGTTTAAATTCCCTTAATTTAAGTTCATTAGAATTGGCACAATATATACTAGACCATTGTAAAGCCGGATTTTGTTCATCCCAATTCGTTTGGGCTACCTTTATAACATTATCAACATCAAGCCCTCCTGAATCAGGTAAATAAGATTGGTTAAGTAGCTGTGCTCTTAGTAAATTCTTGGGAGTAAAAATCAACTCTGTATCAATCATTCCAAATGGATATACACTCTTGTATTTGTCGTTTGACATCGTACTAAGCAAACTAAGGAGCTCCCCAGATTTTTTTTGGTGAACGAAAATAGGTGTAATACTTTTCTTTTTTTTGTAATAAAGCTCTTCTTTGTAATAGAGCTCTTCTGGCAAACTCATGCCTATATTGATGTCTCTTCTGTCGTTTCCGGTAGAAACAAAAATGGAGATACGTCGATGTTGATCCAGTGCCAAATTCCTTAAATAATCTCTAACTCCAGGATGATATGACTCTCCATTGATAAATTCAAATTCAATATCCAGGAAATCGGCATCATTACCAGTAAAATAAGTAGGAGGTATTATCTTCTCTTCACCATCCCCATCAATGAAATCTCTGAAGTATGATGACTGTATTTCAAAGAAACTACTATATAATGAATAGAACATATTCATTTCTTTTCTGGCATTTTTGCAGATAAAGGTTATACGGCTTTTTCGCAAGGTTTTATCTTCTTTTCTGCTAAAATGGAGAAAATGAGCCGCCTGAGTGGCAATTGCAACACCCATTGATGTTATACCGAAAATGATAATGTTAACAATATCATTGGTATCTTTAAGAGGCTCCTCGCCTTCTATTCTTGGATACTTGTTCTGGTATTCTTTGTCTGTTTCATCTTCATCTGTTTCGTTATAGCTATGGTCAATAATCATTTTTTGTGCCCAGTATTCATAGAAATTAAATGGCTTAAATATGAAAGAATCTCTCCATCTCTTAGACAAATCTGAGGACTGAAAAGCTGCAAACGTGGCGTAATTGTCGAACATTACAGTTACAGAAATCTTGGATTCTCTTTTTTGCCTTTTCCCAATTATTTTTCCCATTTTCAAAAGACAGTCAATATTCAAAGCATCATGGCCTTCATTTTCTCGATTACCTAAGATATATACCTCCTTTGCTTCTTTTATGTCTAGTTTTTCAAGTTCTTCCATAGAATCTCGCCTTCCACAATATACGACGATTCGTTCCTGATCCTCCTTTTTGATCATGGAATTAATATGTTCTCTTACTTGTCTGCTATTTTTTTTACTTAGGATGAGAATCTTGTTGTCTGATTTTTTATATTCCTCACATTTCTGCCTGACCAGGGATGGCATGATCTCATCAAAACCAATGATGACTATATGGTCCTTGAGGCGTTTGTAACGAATGATACCATTCTTGTAATCATCAACGCGGCGTTGAATAAAGTTTGAACAAACAGAGATCATCATGCCGCATACAAGGATAAATCCAATAATGGAGATGAGACATAGGAGGGGCATTAAGAATCGAGGAGTGTCTTTATCTCGGAAACTATCTAGAATAGTTCCTGGATCAGTAATAAGCATATATGTGAAACCCATAGGTGCCATGTCTTCATCTACAGTGGGAATATTAAAACTCAGAATAATTCCTAAGCTTATGATAAACCAACTCAAGATGGCAATTGCAACCCAGAATAAGACTTTAATTGTACTAGTGGAAATACGTAAATCGAAATGCCGTAAGATCGTGTTCCAATTATAAAGCATTATGAATAATTCACTGATAAAGAATGTAATGATACATATTCCAAGGCGATTAGAAAGGTCTAAGGGAAATAATAACAATCTGATATAAAGCAGGATGACAACACATACTACTGCAATTTGAATTATCAGTGATTGTATAAATGATTTTTTCATGTTGTGGATATTTTGAAATTATCAAAAAGTCATAATGATAGCCAAACTTTACGACCACTCTTCCTTTTTCTGCAGACTATATTGTTTCGCCTTTATTTTTGTTGCTGACAGACTTTCTTGAATCTCATTAATTCGGTCAACACTGTCCGGAAAGGCTTCTTTGAAGATCTTTAATGAGTTCTCATAAAATTTTGCTGCATCGGAATACCGGGATTGCCCTTCATAAAGAGATGCCAGGAAATCTAAACAAACAGCATATAGATATTTGTCATGGCCAACTTCTATTGGCTGATATTGGATGGCGTTCTCTAAATATTCTATAGCCTTTTCCTTTTCTCCGTTTTCGGAAAAGAGGAATGATAAGGAGCGATAGCTATCAGAGATAATTCGCCCATTTGGATCTATGGAATCAGGCTCCGTTTCATTGCTTTTTAAAATTGTGGCTGTTTCAATGGCTTTATGCAGATAGGTCTCTGCAGAATCGCGGTCTTTGAGATTCACATAATTCTCCCCTATGTACCACTGCGTGAATGCAATTTTGGGTGTAGGCTCATCCCACGTCCGGGTATATATCTCCAGAATCGTTTTTTCGCATTCGATGACTTTGCGCAGATTGCCTGAATCTTCGAATTGCTGGCTTAGTTCTTTGTATTTGTCAACGAAGCTATAAAGAGATGAATCTTCTCCGTTTTGTTTCTTTTGCGCTTCGTATTCCTTATTTAATTCTTCGAGAGCGTCATTAAGGCCTCCTGATGCCTTATGCTGACATCCGATGGAAATGGCTGCTAGTATGGCCAAACATAGACATGTAAACTTCTTCATACGACTCCTTTTTTGCAATTATGTTGCAAATATACAGATTTCTAAGCAAATATGCAATTTTATGAACTAAAAATATTGTTTTTACTGAGGAAATTGTTATCTTTGCCACAAATATTGGCTAACAGTATGTCAAAGACGATAGTAAACATTATCACAGAGGATAATCCTATCCCAGCATACCTCTTTATCAAGGAGAAGTATGAGGACGGAGACAAGTTGATGTATATCTCGGCCAAGGATACTGAGGACGACTTGGATGCTTTGTCGGAACTGTTTAATGTTCCTGCTACGCATATTGAGGAAATCGTACTTAAGAATGATATGGATGAGTTTACTTACGAAAAAATATGTCGTACGGTTTTGGGACGTCTAAAACAAGGAATAAACTATTGTGTGAACTTGGCTGGTGGTACCCGCTATATGGCCTTGGCCATACAACAAGTATTTGAACGTGTTAAAGCGGAATTTTTCTATGTGCAAGTAGATGAAAACTTGCTGGTAAAGTCACTCTTTGATGACAGTATATTCAACAACGATGATTATTTCTATCCCATCCGACATCGAATGACAATCGCAGAATACCTGCGGATTCATGAGATCCAGCACGACCTTGATCAGTTTGAACACATACCAATCCGATCCCAAGAGGAATCTGAGTATATTTACAAACTGTATATCAATGACAAATTGAAGGGGAAGCATGGTGATACAATGGAGTTGCTACGGATATATTATCGGAATAGAAAGAGTGTTCTGATAAAGACATTAGAGACGTCTAATACTAAACAGGATCCTGCTGTTCCGGGTTTGTCGAGTTTTCTTAATAGGATAGAATTTGTCCCGGAAACTAAAGGTGTACTGACTCGAGCTGAATTGGAGTACTTAACCGGTGGCTGGTTTGAGGAGTATGTGTATTATCTGGTGAAAGAATATATCAAGCCACAGGATATTGCCATCGGTGTAACCATATCGCGTAGTGGTGTTAAGCATAATAATGAATTGGATGTGGTCTTTACTAAAGGCAACAAACTGTTTGTGATAGAATGCAAGACGGGTGTACAGACAGAGCGTCTATTCAATGAAATTGTCTATAAGGTATGTGCCATTCGGGAAGCATTGTTAGGCGTTTCGAGCTACTCCTATATATTCTCGTTGAAAAAGGATTATACAGATGTGTTGAAACGTATCGCCCAGAATATGGATATCATATTTGTGGATCGTAACATCTTAACTGTGCCACGTAACTTTCATCTGGCTATGGCCCAAATAGACATCCTGTCAAAAAATAATATATAGTTTATAATGGAAACTAAAGATAACAGCATAATGAAAGATAATAATATGGTTGTCAACTTGGCTATGTTAGCCAATATCTACGGTTCACTTGAGAACGAAAATTTTGTCGTGAATACGGCAAGGTTTATAGAAAGAGTCAAGGCGATCTCTGGTCTCACATCTGACAAAGAAGTAGAGGATGCCGTCAATCATCTTGTCAAAGATAAGATAGAGGATGGTGATTCTTTTTCGTCAAAGAGTCTTATAGACAAATGGAAGGACCAAGTCTCTGCCGCCGTCAGTGATTGGCTTGGTGAGGAAGGAGAAAAATTCAAAAACCTCGAATTTGTAGGAGAATTCTTTAATGATAAAGTGAATCAGCGTAAGGATGCTTTCAAGTATATTTTTGCCATTTATGAGAAAGAAGAAGAGTCTAAAAGGGCCATTCATACCTTTTTCAGACTTAACTACGATGAGTATGGACGGCTGAACCTTGACTTACGAGAGGAGAAGAAGCACGTTGTCATTGTAAGTATCTTAGAATCTTTTTTTACGGCTATTAACATCCGCAATGAAAGGAATAATGTGGATTTGGAGGTATGTATTAATAGGTTTCATGAGTATTGTTACAAAGATATCACAGGTTATCCATATAGTAGGAGAAGGTGTAATGGCCTTATACAAATGGTTCATGATGCTCGTCAGGCCAAGAACCAGTATCACCCTCCCAAAGTCCTTCCTCCTGATATCTTCAAGAAGATAGTCAAGGCACTTTTTGTTTTGTCCGTGCTCCAAAGAGAGATACAAAACTCATCAGACATGAAGAAGAGTGTTAAAAGGGCATTGATGCTTTGGTATAATAATCACAAGGACCTGTTCTCGGTTGATGCGGAATTTATAAAAGCTTATTGGAAAGAGGATATATTTGTTCACAAAAACGTCAGTTCATTTGTTGAAACAATATTGTCTGTCAATCAGGCAAACTGGCTATGGTCTGTATTGAAAGATATAGATAAACAGGGAAACATCCATCCCAGTGCAGGTGATAATGATAGTATTGTAAGAGCCCGTTCTATTATGGAGTCTTCTCTTCAAACGGTTATTCGCAAGTCTGGGGTTTATGTGGAATCAAATAAAACGTTTGAAAGTTGTCTCTCCCTCTTGGAAAAAATGACAGATCATATCTGGAATATCAAAATGAGTGAGGCTTTTGATATAATCGAGAAAAGCTATTCTGTCTCAAATGACGCTTCCTGTCAATATGAGAAACTGATCAGTGAGCATCTGCCGAAGTTTGTGTTGCTACTTGCTACAATCGTCCAGGCATTGGAGATGGACCGTTACAAAACAGGAATTGTTTTCTTTAGAAAGCCCCTGACAAATCAATGGGCGAAGATTGTTATAAAAGATAAAGTAACGGAAAAAGATTACAATGTCCGGGAAAAAATGCCTTTGTACATTTCGATAAATACCAGCAAATGGAAAGCATTGCAAAAAACGGATGAGCTCAGAGAAATTTCCGTTGCAATAGGTGATAAGCGGATTAGTGAGAAGATAAAAGTCAAGATTGATTCATGGACGGTGGTTGGTCTTGGTTGTGAGAACGGGAAGAAACCATCCGTGACCATTTTTGAAGAAGCAAAATTCCCAGGACTGAACTTTGATGATAAAGGGGAGTTTATTGGTTCCGAACCAGAGGTCAAAGTCCAAGAGCCAGAACCTATTGAAAAAACTGAAGAGGCAGGAATCTCAAATGACGCACCTGATAATAAGCTAGAACAGAAGAATAAAGAGGCGATTGAAATTCAGCAGCCCACTCCTAAAGTCGATAACGTTGAGTTTAGATGTGATGGATCGCTGATGACGATGAATTGTGCCACACGTAAAGTCGACATCTATTATACACTTGATGGTACTGTGCCGACAACATCCTCCATCTGGTATCTGTCGCCCTTTATGATAAAGCCTAAGCTATGGCCTTTCTGGCCAAGACAGAAGAAGATTGTGAAGGCCATTGCCATCAAGGACGGTTACGTCAATTCCGACGTGGCCACCACAATCGTTCCCCTCAAGTATCCAATATCGTTATGGCTCATATTGCTGGCCATAGTCGTGATCTTTGCATTAGCTCTTGCTTGACGGGTGGCTCGTACTGTTCAAGGCTTTTATTTTTGATAGAGATTTCAGGGGGACTAAGAGATAATACTCTTTGTCCTCCATGATTCCTAGCATGGAATATGTGATCCGAACACTCTCTTCCTTCCCCTCATATGCATTGGCCATCGCCGTTCTTACTTCATCAATGTATCCTCGGGCAATACTTGCCTTTTTGCCCTTTCCCTTGGAGATCCTGATGTAATTGTTTAGCATGGCCAGCACGATAGCCTCGTCAGGATGCCATGCGTGGTTCTTTACGGGACTCTCCGGATCGTTAATCTGGATCCAGCGACCTGGCAACTGCTGTAGCCAGGCTATATCAAAGCCCTTCTTCATAATGAAGTCCGCACAATATTTTTCAAATTGCCTCAGCGTCGCCTTGTTGGCTTCGGTGATTGAAGATCCTTTCGCACAGGCATAAATTAGGCGGTCAAGAGACATGTCATATCTCAGGGCCCTCATAGTCGACAAACTGATTTGGCAACAGAAATCGTTTTCGTCAGGGATAATCCCCAAGTCCTCATAATATAAAAGCACTGTTTTCTTTTTTTGCACACTGGCTGTTTTACAGCTGTTTAAGATCGCGTCGCAGCGCTTGCGGGCATCTCCAATATATTCATCGATGTAATAACTGTCACGTGGATTGGGATCGTAAGCCATCCGCGAGATACTTCTGACCATGGCTATGAGCAATTCTTCGGATGCTTTCCACTTGGCTTTGACCCACATTAATGGTAGCTTCAACACATCCTTGAAATACACCATGCCAGTTTCTATCCTTTGTGCATAGCAATGCTCCTGCTGGCTGATGATGGTCATTAACTCACCGGGCAACGGATGCTCCTTGCTTACTTTCTTGTAACAGAAAGTAAGACTGCATGGATAGGCATCATCAAGCCAATTTGTATAATGTTTGATGAGGTCTGACCATTGAATATTCATCAATTTCTGCCATTTGGCATCTTTATCTGCAATCAGGGTCTCGCAGTCCATTAGGTGATGGCAACAGACGGCATTCTCGTCCATCCAGTCAGCATTCTCGTTCATCCAGTCGACATACCCCTCTGATGTTTTATCTGGTATGAGCAGAAGAGCCTGGTTGCGAAGTCGTTTAAGCTTGGTATAGACGATAATTCTTGCCAATGCCTTGCGGGCTATAGATATATCCTTATTGCGAGGATGAGAGTTTATATATTTCTTCAGGCAGTCGGCGAGCCCAGGCACTGCACCCTCAATTCCGCGGCAGTCCATCTCGTAGAGCTGTTTCAGGAATTGACGGTAACCATCCAAATTTTCCTTTGACAATCCGTAAGCCAAGTATGAAAGTAGTCTTGCCGAGAATGGTGGACGATTGATCTTACAAACCTCAGGAAACAGTCGGGGAATATAGTCGCGTGCAATATTCTTAGCACCCGATGACTCGTTTGTAGCATCTGCTGCCAGTATCTCCATTAGTGGAATGATGCATCTGTAGTAATTGTCCTTGATGCAATTTATTATCTGCTTCGTGGTGTACTTTTTCGTTTCTGTGGCATTGTAGTAAATCAGACTACACAATAGCGAAGGCGAAATATTCTTCTGATCTTTATACAAGTCAAGCATCAGAGAGTTACGCTTGTTAAGCACAAGCATATTATTCGTATCATTCTCATTGCTGCCCTCAACGATATATTGACACAGATCATCTAAAATGGGAGCCACGTTATCGTGGTCACGTTGCAGCAGATAACTGACCATTCGGTGTACATAAGAATCGGCTGCCTTGCTGCTGCGGGGACAGCCTTTATGAATCAGGGCATCACTCCATTCTATCAGCTCCTGAACACTGTTGGCACAGCCAGATATGGCAGATAGCATCTGTGGGGTCAACGATAGCCTGGGATTCTTTTTCTGCTGTTCTTCAAAATCTTTAAGGAGTGACTCTATATCTTCCCAGCAAGTTGTCGCCTTGGCTAGAACCGACAAGGTGATGGAGGTGGTGAATCTGTTTTTATTTGTAATCCACTCATCGTAATAATTCTTGACCTGCTGAAACAGGGCTTGTGTTCTGGGTTGTGAATGTATGTAGCAGTTCAGGATTTCACTAAAGATACAAATGGTTGCGTATTCATTCGTCCAATCAAGGTTTTGGAAAGCGTAATCAATGCTAATCTCTCCAGCTTTGAACTGCCATAATAGCATTTTGTTATGTTCAGATGGCGTATTCAGCACATGTTCTAATCCAGGAATTTCCTCCATCAACTTTTTATATGGATTGCCTTGCTGTTCCTCTACGATGGCCAGATAGCTGGAAATGCCATATAGTTCAACGGGATAACCGTTTTCGCTCATGGTCTTAAGATAACCGATTACGCTCAAATTTAATGGTTCCCCTTTCTTCAATATCTTTTCCCCCTGTTCGTCATAGAAATCCATCTTTAGGCTTTCACCTTGGTTACGGAAAATTCTCAGTCTCGAATTAATCACATGATAGTCAATCTTACATTTTGCTGTCTCCATAATCATCTCCAGCACTTCGTTGAGCCTTTCAAGGGCCTTCAGACGGTCAAGACCATTCAGTTGTGTGATGCGGTCAATCATGTATTTTGCCGTGAAAGAGTCTGGAAAAGAGCCAATTTTTCTTTTCTTTTCGATAAAGGTTTTTACATCGTTTACAAATGGAAGGTATGACTCGTTGGATATCAGACAGTTGTAGACATACCCACCTTCAAGCAGTTCGCGCTTCTCTTTTTCTAGGTAGGACAGGCACGCTGCTAAGACTTCTTTTTCAATATTATTTCTGCATTTCTTTTTAAAAAGACATCCCCATGCAACATGCGTGTCCGACATGTTCTTACGTAACTTGTTATCGGGGTCAAGGTCTTCAATGGGCTTAATCGTTTTGAGTTCATAGTATTCGGGAATGTCCACATTTGTTAGATCCAACATAGTGAGCGCAGTGCGAAGCTTAATAAACGGTTGCTTCATCAACTCGCATAGGGTATAGATGTTGGGCTTCACTTTCCTGTCTTGCATTTCCTTCAGTATGCTGAGGGCCTGCTCAAGGCTTGTTGAGGCAGAGAGAAGATGCCGGTAGGTAAAGCTGTCACGCTGCCTATGTAATTGGTCATAGATTCTATTGATCATGTCTACATTAAAGCCTCTATTTTTTCCACTACTCTTTTCCAGAATCATATTGATCGCAATGGTGTTGAGGGTCAGCGGATTGTCTTTGTCCTGCATGTGATGATGTAGATCGGTCATTAGCAGATTGTTGGCTTTCTGCATATCGCACGAGCTGTTGCTGAGCATGGCCGTATAGGTATAGATGTTGCGGAGTATGAGCGGTTTGTTCTTATATTTGGTTTTCAGTGGCTTGAAAATGCGATTGTAGACTTCATCATAGGGTACATCCGCTAATTCTTTTATCAGCTTACTCACGGCATAGCCGAACGTGAGACGCAAGGCGTGTTCGTCAGTTAACTGTCCATCAAGCGTTTTCTCTACATCACCGAGAAGACTCTTCACGAATTCCTCGCTGGCAGTGAGGTCTCCACCGAATACATTTCCTAGCATACTAGCCAAAGCATAAGGCTGCACTACGGCTAGCTGGTCAATACGGGTCAGTTTGCCCTTCAGCCGTTCAGCATCATCAGCCAGATATGGATATAAATGAGCGACAAGCTTGCAAAAATCCTCAAATTCCTTGGAATTGGACACCTTGAAAGCAAGAGTAGTAACAGACCGTCGTAACTGGAGCAGATCATAGGGCATATTATTTTCCCTGACACATACGGCCATCTCTCGAGGCGTCTTCCCATAGAGGGTAAATGTCTTCATCCAATCCTCAGCCTGCTTATAACTCTCAGCCCACTCCACCTCAACAGCAATCACATAGGCATCGCCTTTAAACCTTGTATAGTCAGGCATATTTCTGATCTCCTCACGCTCTTCATGTTTCGCCTTGCGCATCAGGGCACTGAACAAATGGTCGGTACGCATTATCTCAGGACATTTCTCAAAAGCGGTGCGAGCATCTTCCAATTTATTGCATCCTTTATAGATATAGTTTTCTATCAGGTTGGAATAGAAATGGGTGATAAGTTCATCGTCAGTATTCTCACACTTTATACGATCATCATTCAAGATCTTTGACAGATGAATGTCGGATGGATCTTCGCAATCTTCGCTAGACCACAGTTTATAAAGCCAGCCGACAGTTTTCTTCTTATAGGCACAGCGGCGGCAAAGGCGTGACACCTGGGCTGTCAGCGGCTCTTGTATTATAGTCTCACTGCAAAACAGCAATAGTTCCCTTACGAGTTTCATTTCTTTTTCAGGGGAGGGCTCAAATTCCTTGTCATCATCAAGCAAAGATCCGTCATAATCGATAAAATAGCGGTAGATATATTCCTGTACGATAATCGGTGCTGCTTTACCGGCAGAAGACACTCCCTTCCTCTTGTCATGAATAAGGTCATTCAAGACTTCCTCATAGGCTTTGGCCAATTGAACGTCTGTCCACTGACCATCATAAAGTATCATTTCCTGTTTACAGAACCATGTGGTGAGTTTTTCCATCAGTGTCCTATTGCCAATGTTGTCGTCGCGCCAGATGGAGAGTGCCTTGATGGCTTTCAGAAGCGCTTTTTTTGTCACCTTTATCAGATCTATGCCTTGATTCAACCATGCTGAGTACTCTTTCTTTATCTCTTTCAAGTTAACGAAAAGAGCACCTGTACGATGGTAGCGCAAGTTCCCCTTGTCAAAATCAGCACCAGCCGAGATAAAGAAGTCTCTCACATCGCCAAACTCGCGCTCATCCATCTCCTTGATCTCTATCCATTCAACCTTCTGATCGTCCTTGTCAGGGAGACAGTTCTTCGATGAGGCGGTGGCCACAATGACGTCATTGCTACCCCAAATCTTTTCAAACAAATTGCTAAGGGGATTATGATCAGCCCATTGGTCGTAATCATCGAGTACGATATAGAGTTTTTGATGCTCAGGCTGGTTCAGGTAGTTGACCAACTTGTCATATTCTGTGGCAGCATCCTCCATATTGACGATGTAAACCCATCCATCGTCCACGTCCTTCATTGCCTCCATAACGGCACGGGTTTTGCCCGATAGTGAATGGCCGATAAGGGCAACGAAGTTACGTTTTCCTTCGCTGATGGCGCTGTCGAGCTGATCATCAAAGCTTCGGCGAAGATAAGCTTCAGGGCAATTCTCTTTACGACGCATATCGGTAAAGAAGTGGTCCTTGGTTAGGTTATAGCTTCGTAATGCCCCAGAAAGGGGGCGGTCCTCACTAGAAACGAACGCCAAAAGCTGATGTCTGATTCTTTCTTGGAGATTATCTATGTCTGTGAAAGGTATGGCATATACCTTGCGATGAAGAACGATGTCATATTGGCTGTCTGCTACATAGTGCTCCAGGTTATATTTCTTCATGAAATCTTCATAGTTCAAACCCTCGCTGTTACTTTCCTTAGGCTCCCCATTGTATAAAATAAAGATATACTGGGGATCACCTCCATGTTTGAACTGTTCATACGCCACATAAAATTCATGCTGCGTCATGTTACGGATCACATCGTCAATAATCAGGAAGAACAATGTCGATTTTTTCACTTCTTGGTCTGCAGGATCCTGGGCATCCTTCTTTTCAACTTTCTGGGGGATGCCAGAACAGTTTTCATACAGAAAGGACTCAAACTCTATCTGATGCTGCTTCGTTTCCTGGTCTTCGTTAGCTACATTGATGGCATTAATAGCAGCCTGACGGTACTCTTGGATTCGCAGTGATGATGCGATGAAAACTTGATATTTATTCATAGACGTTTACTTATTTTTGTGCAAAGATAACACATTCCCCTTAAACGACCAAATATTGAGCTTTTATTCTTAGTGATTATAATATTTGCTCTTTAGTTGTTGGCCAAACATACGATTCCAATAATGTGGCATAGGCTCACTGGTTCTCTCACGACCAATCAGACAGGTTCCATCAGTGGGCTCGTTCTTTTCATCATGAATGACTTTATAAGTAACAATCAAGTCGCTGACGGTGTCAATGTCATAATTGGCCATCAGGTTGCGCAGGCAATGATTATTGCGATGTCGAGCCCTACGTTGTTCAGATCGATAGTATTCAGTATTTGAACCATTGCAAGCTCTACATTTTACATAATTACGATAAGTACGTGCCATAAATCTATATTTTAATTGTTTAACGATAATATTTGATGCTGTTTTCAAGCATCTTTTGCATGATAAGGAATAATATAATGATAATTGTGACATTTATTTTTGTAAATACGGCCTTCAAATGTGAGCTTTGATTTGAAACTTTGTTTTTGTTTGTAGGAAAATAAACGTCACAAGTCAATACGTAATAATCCATAGCATGTAGAGCTTCGGTAAAAGAGGAGCCCTATAAATAATTAATGTATAACAATTTAAACAGTTAAAGTTATGAAAGTTATTTTTTGGAATGTTACGTTAGTTAACAAATGGAAAACGCGCTTCCTGCGCAAAGTCGTAAAATGGAAGAACCCTCTCCAGTGCTGCATGGCCCTCATCGTGGCATTGGGAATCCTCTATGGTGCTTATACTGTCTGCACCTGGTGCTACTATGGCGTGAAGTACTTTTACCACGCTTTCATCCTTGACGATTTGTATAGCACATATAACTCTAGTACTAAGATCGGCCCGACGTTTAAATTCTATGAAAGCGGACCTTACGGCTATATCGAGGACACCCATACGGAGAAACGAATTCTCAAAGATGTTACCTGGGTGTCTGGTGTCAACGAGGACGATTCGCTACTATGCTTCGCAAGTCATGGCAAAAGAGGCTATTTCAACCGCAACACCGGGGATGTTCCCATTCCTGCTGACCGCTACTATAAGGCATGGCTCTTCTCTGAGGGAGTGGCATGCGTGATGGAGGCTGACAGCACCCTGAAGTTTATCAATCCTCATGGAGAGGTCGTGATCGATAATCAGTTCAAGTATTCTGAACTCGCAGAGGATATAGGTTTCATTTTTTACAACGGTCACTGTCCAATGATAGGAAGCAATGATAAGTGGGGGCTCATCGACAAGAATGGTAAATGGGAAGTTTCGCCGGAGTATGACGGGATTTCCATCACAAACAAGGGGTGGTGGGTCATCAGTAACGAAGATAAAGTAGGCGTGTTGAATGATAGCCTGAAACTGGTCTTGTCTCCCATTTATAGAGAGGTTGATGTGTTAGATGACGATGGTCTTGAGGTGTTGAATATGAACTTTGATCGTCAGTTACTTGACTATCACGGAAAAATGCTCAAAGATTTTATGTTCACAGACCTCAGAGACTTGTGGTATAAGATTCCGAAATCAGGAAAGTCTGATGATGAATACGAACAGATTCCGTCAGATTACAAAGAATACCATACAACATATTCATTTAATCGTGACATTGGTCAAAGAGTTGGTCTCTTAGGACCAGATGGCAACCCGGTCACACCTCCGAGTTACTTACGCATTGAGGCATTAGGTCCAGATCGCTTCAGATGTTACTATAATGACTGTTTGGAAGGTGAAGGCCTCTCGGTGTTGATCAACAGCAAGGGAACAGTCATTTACCCCTAGGTATCCACACTTTCAATCAAAGTACGCCATGATGGAAACAACAGTCGATAGAGACCTCCCCGTAGAAGAGCATCCTTACTATAAGGATTATCTCTCTAAGTTCAATCACGACCGTGAGTGGGAGTTGATTTACCCCAAGGGTTGGGAGAAGTGCTTTTTTGATTGGAATCTGTTGGCCCTACTTATATTCGGTTCATTCTTGAAAAACGTCAGTTATAAATTGGAACTTGATCGAGCGTGGACTCTCAATCCCCAAGGGAAGCCACGAGTCCACCTCATCTTCCAGATCAGAGACGATGAGGCACCTAATATCAAGCCTCTTGATGAATACCGTTTCACCCAGGCGGTGCAGCAAATCAGGATATTCACAGAAGAGCAGATTGGGAATTATGAACTGGCAGCCGAGGATGACGACTGTTCGGAATACGAGGAAGAGAAGGCAAAAAGACTCCGGATATTCGAACTCGAAGTGAAAAGAGTGATGGCTTATGCAAAAGTATGTATGTCCATATAAACGATATTCTAAAAATAAAACATGATATGTTTCAAATAAGTGTCACAAGTCTTGGGAAATGTCACCATACAGTTCAAAGCGACAGAAAAAAGGTCGCTCAATATTAATTATTAAAATATAATTATATGAAAAAGTATTTAATTATTTTGGCCTGCTTACTAGGTTTGGAGGCCAGTGCTCAGCAAAAACAGCCACAGCTGAGCGAAACAGAATTGAAGAGTGCCCAAGTGCAGATTCGTAAGGCTGTTGACAATCTGACAGGCTACATTGTTCGACTTGGAAACAGCGAAATGGCTGGCGGAGCCTCTCCGGAAGAAAAGATGAATATCCTTAAATTCATCAAGAGAAGTTTCTATGAGTTTAACTATCGTTATGTAAGTGTTCGAAATCGCTCAGGGTTGAAGAGACTAAAGGCGGAGAATTATTTTTACAATTTGGCTTCGCAAGGCTCGAGATCTGACGGGTTCCTTCGCGTTTATAAGATTGAGGCTGATGAGATTTACCTCACAAAGAAGGTGCTCAACCCCAGGAACTATACTCTTATTACTGCCAAAAATGGCGTTCGTATGTATAAAATCACGATACCTGTCACCCAGATCTTTTTGAAGACAAGTAGTATGTATAATCCTGAAAAAAATAGCAGTAATAATACGACTATTGAAAAAGATGCAAAGAAGTTTAACATCTTTGTCCTTGTTGATGACGAGGGGGATGTCCTTTGCAAACTAGGAGATATAAATATTAAGTCTAACAAATAAATTTTTACAACTATGAACAAAATGAATGAGAATTACAAGGGTAAGACTATTACCTTGGTATTCAATGGAAGTAAGTATGATCAGGCCTATTTAGACTGGGCTTTGCAATTCCGTCCTGAGTTATTTAACGCGGTCAAGGCCGGTATAGATGGCACCGGGGATCCCTCAACGGCTTTACGCAGCTCTCTTCAGTGTTATGGCTTGTCAAGCCGCCAAGAGGATCAGTTAGTGGAGTTGCTGCAGTATTGCATTGTGGAGGATAAAAAGGATGTATTCATAAAGGATAAAAGGATGGCTGTAGGCCTTGCAATAGGCTTTATCCTGCTTCTCACTATCCCAGTCTGGGCCGCGTTCCACTTCATGAGCAAGAACGAGAGTCCAAAAATGGCACAAGCCCCAGAGATTGAAACACCTGCGGTAGAACAGCCGGTAAGTCCAACTGTACCACCGTCCAAATTTAAGGACCTGGTAGTAGATGAGACCAACGCCCCAGTCATTACCCCGACAACGGTCAATACCGACTGTGAGCCTGCAAGTGAACCTCAGGTTGATGAGGCGCCCTCAATTATTCCTACCCCTTCTGCAGCTCCTGCGACAGCTTCTGTTTCGATTGCTGAAAAGGTTCGAGACTTGATTCTGGCGGATGACACAGAAGCTTTGAGAGAGCTATTTGCCGGTTCTCGCATCCGCATCGACGCAGCAGGCTATCTCACCGATTTTATTTCCGAGGACTGTTCCAGACTACTTAACTCGGGTTCCTCTATCAAACTGTTATATGATAAGGATGGTCAGTTGTTGAAAAGAATAATCATTAATAAATAAACATAGTATTAACACTTTAAAATTTTACAATTATGAAAAAGTTAGCATTTAATTACAAAATGGTTGGCAAATGTGCCAAGTATGTATTGAAGCTGTTTATGACCATTGCGGTCATTGTTATCACCATTTGGGCCGGAACTTTTGTATGGTCGTTAGGTGAGTCCATTTACGACGAGCATATCAAGGAAACTATATGTTGTGATCCTGACTGTTACCATTCTCAGTATATCAGTCAGCATGTCTATTACCATAGCTTGGAGGATGGAAAGAGCTATGTCTTCAATGCTCTGACTGGCAAAAAGACCATCAAACATATCCATTGGATTGCCGAGCCATCAGGAGAAGACTCACTCGTCTGCTATAGTGATGGCAAGAAGCGCGGCTATTTCGACAAGAATAATGGCAAGGTGGTGATAGAACCGAAATATGACCATGCCTGGATCTTCTCTGAAGGTATTGCCAGTGTGGACGAAAACGGCAGCATTAAGTTCATTGATGGTACAGGAAAGGTCATCATCGATAAGAATATGACCTATAGCTCAGACATGGATGGCTATGTATTTCATGGTGGGTATTGTGTTATTGGGACAGAAATGGGGCAATATGGTCTCATGGACAAATCTGGCGTATTTGTTCTGCCACAAGAGTATGACATGATTTATCTGGAAGAAGACTATGATTTATGGGTTGTTCAGAAAGGAGAGGAGATGGCTGTGTTTGGCAAGGATATGAACCCGGTGGTTCCGTTTATGGAGTGTCATATCATAATCTCCGAAGGTACTATTGATGCTACCATGCCTGATCATACCATGCGCAAATATGATCTGACCGGAAAACTTATTAACGACTTCTATATTTCCAGCGTCCGTTTGTTGGAGTACGAAAAAGATGAAATTCTCTATAGAGGTAGTGTGTCAGAAGAATACGATGGTGATGACGAAGTCAAGAATATCGAGATTAAGCCTTATCACCCCAAGGCGACGGCTCGCTTACGGGCATATGTCACTGACTGGCACCATGGTCTGATGACAGCAGATGGTCATATAGTGACGATGCCGCTCTATAATGACATCGATGCCTTGGGCTACGACCTCTATCTCTGCACCTCAACCAACGGTGACAATGTAATTGTAAACGGGAAAGGAGAGATTGTGAAATGAATAGAGATATTACATTCAAAGTAGGGGCGAAAATACACTCAATGACTCTCGCCTGCTGCACCACAGAGCACATAGGGGGCTCAGCCCCCGCTCTGTTGGTTAAACGTGAGCCCGATTTGGAGACGGAAATAATCCGCCTTGACAAACGCATTCGTCTTGATGGGCACAACGGCACCTTCTCCGATGTTTTCGCTAAAGTCATAGATGTGAAGAGTACTGGCAAAGATATAATAGTTTCCCTTGGTTTTGACTCTATCACAGCCCCTCCCTCACCGCCAATAGACGAGATGGTCTTTGACCATTTCCTTGTGAACGAGGAGAATGGAGAAATTGTGATTTATGCCAAAGAGGATGTGCATAGCCTGCTGCCTTTAGACCACTTCAACGTGATGATTGAATATGCAGACGAAGGTATCAGCGGTGTTCAGGAATTCAAGGTGACCGATAGAATAAGTGTTGTTGTTTCAGATGTGGGTAGCCATTCCAGTCAGGCCAAGGTTTACGATGAGAAAGGGGCACGGAGAGTGCCTCTGCTGGATATGATGAGTGATGATATATGTGGAGTTAACGTGGATCCGAAGGAACTCGATCAGTGTGACGAAACCGACAAATGCCTGATGGGGAATGAACATTATGTTACAGACAAATCTTATCCAATGTCTGATGCGGAGATGATTGCCCGACCGTCAATGACCGACCGTTTCCTTCCCATCACGCGTCGTGACGATGACAAAAGTGGATTGGAAAAGGTTCCCAACCACAAGTCGAACCATATGCCTTTTGGTAGCATAGATGAGATGAGTATCAAACTGAAGACCATAATGCTGACACTGCATGCGGTTTGCGCTTATCTTGTCAAAAGCAATGAAAAAGAGCAGAGACCTTTGGCGTTGCAGATACACCTAGAGATACCGAATGTGTTGACTCAAAGAGAATTGTATCTCTTGTTGAATAGACTAACGCGTTTAGCAAATCATCCTGATTTCCTCTCACTCTATGGGCTTGAATGTATAGAATTTCAGTCTATCAGTGAATCGGATAGCCCTTTGTATGCTTTTGTTGCAGCTCGCAAAGAGCGTTTCCATGGTCGGTTCTTAGTCGTAGACGAAGGACAGTCTACAAGAGACTATACTATTGCAGATGTGTGTGACCGGCAGATAACCCCTATATATCGGGGTGGTGACGAAAAGGGAGGCAACACAAAAAGATTTGCGACCTGGATGGAAATGGTTAATACATTCGAGTCCTATGGTAAAGACCGCATAAAGCTGGCAAGAAGATTGCTGACGTGTCAACACTATTTGTTGAACGAGCAAGCCGATATTGCTGAGAAGAAAAAGCGGGAGTTTGATCCTTGCCAGACTGGTTCGCCGCTGATTTTGACAGAGGACGCATCGAAACTATCTGATGAAAAGATTGTCGAACTAATGGATTCCTTGAAAGTCGAAGACACTTTTCAAACCATTAAGCGTACGGTGGAGGATGATGTCAACGATTTGGAGGATATGATGCGATATTGGAAGATTGACTATTTGTTGCTGTCAGGACGGGCCTTTTTGTTCAAACCACTATTGATGAAAGTAAAGGAGGTCGCTGCACGTATAGGAGTGAAGGTGTTTGTTGATAACGATCCCTTCATGTTGAAATGTGCTCAGTTGGACGGCGCTTTGACAGGATATCAGAAGGAGTACAATTTGGTGGGCTTCCCTATGGTGAAGGAGGCTGTGAAGTACAAGGAACACAACGTAATGGATGAGATTGCGTGGAAAATCATGGATTTTTTAGATTGGAAAGAAGGTCTCAATGTGTATTCAAGAGTAAAGACAGGTAATTATACTAATATTCCCCAAACAGAATATGACGAGAAGAAGTTGAAGAGTGGTGGTATCCTGATTCCATATGCAGAAAATCTGCGTATTTTTGTTAATAATGTGGAGTATGAACAAGCTCGTATCATTATTAAACCGGAGAAGCAGCAAAAAGCCTGTTTTGTAAAGCTCTCACCAGATGGAAGATATTATCTCCGCTACAAAAACTTGCAATCCGAACTGGTTCCTGTACCTGTTACCAAGGATGATGGTAATTTGCTGGCTATTTTATTCCCATGGTCGCTCAAACTCATCCCAACTCTCTCACTGGAGAATTTGCCTGAAGCAAGAATTAAAAGATAAGAAGCCCTATGATGATTGAAAAGGTTATAAACTTGTTGAGGGGGAAGCGCATGGCACAGCCACCTGAGGTGTCACACGACACCTGGGCAGAGGAGATGCACAAGGCCTATATGGAGAGACTGGAACAGCTAAAGGACCAGACAGACTTCCCCGCTGATGAAAAGGTCATGGGCCGGTTGTTGCCCTTGTTGGTAGAGATGGCGCTGAGAACCTCAGACTATCTGATGGTTGCCACTGACGACGTTAACTGTCTGAAGCGCCACACTGAATCGGTAACGCACATACGCGACGGTACTGCCGAGATGCTCAAGCCTTTCAGGCGTGACCCCACAAGGGTTCCGCTGTGGGTGATCGGGATTTACGATGCGCTCCGCACGATGGGTGTCCATGAGGGAACGATGGTCATCGGCGGGTATCTGATGGATTTCTCCGATTAATGCTGTCTTATTTCAAGAATATCTGTCACAAGTGCCGTTGGTGAATTCCTAAAGAATAAAAAATCATTTAATACATAAAAAAGATGAAGACTATTATTAAATTCATTGCACCTGCAGCCCTCCTCTTTCTAGTGGATTTGGTGCTGCCCTTGACACTCTCGGCTTATGTGCTGACGATGATGCTTTGTGTTCTGCCCCTCTTATGGCTTTCACGTCATGAGGGGTGGAATCGCTCTCTTTTATTGCTGCCATGGTCGGTAGCTTTTATGGCCAGTATTCTGGTGACGCGTAACTTTGTCTATCCTGACATTCAGACAGCCAGGAATACCGATGTCAATATCCTTGAACTCTCGAGCCTTACTGCAGACAGCACAGGACAGAAAAAGGTACTCCGCGTAAACTTCCCCAAACACGGTCCCGAAGATGCCGGACAGAGATTCAATGCTCTCGTCAGCTCAGATATCGATCAGATTATGGACGAGGATGTGGATGCGGCATTCCACTTCTACGACAGGGAAAGGAAACTGAATCTGGACTTCTCTGGAACAATCTCATACACTGTGGGAGACTTCCGCCAACCGTTGAATGCTGTCATGGAGGTGGATTCACTTAGCTTGGCAGCACAAGGGTGGAACCTGAAGATTCACGATTTGAGGGATACGGTAAAACCTGTATGGTGCTTGGTACTGATTATGGCTATGTTCCTGTTCATGCTCGTCATGCTGTTCAATGGTAGCTGTTCGTCAACTGCCAGTATGCTGGGAGTGTGGCTGTTTTTTGCTGTGGCTATGGTCAGTCGCCTTTACGATGCCATGCGAATGGCTTACTATCCTCCTCTCGGATCGAAGGACTATATTTTTCAGAGATACAGATCGCTCGTTCTGTATGATCCCATGAATAACCCCTTGTTGGCAACAGTTGTTATGGTCTTATTGATGATGGGTCTGACGGTCTTCTTCAGGAAATTGTCATACAGGACACAACTGACAGATCCGTCGATCGCCATGAGAAGGCTTAAGATCGTGTTTGTGGCAATGGCCGTCAGTATTGCCCTGAACTTTCTAGGCATAGGCAGAGTCATTTCGCATATTTGCCTGCCGGTCAGCCTCTTTTTCCTTGCACAGTATTACTGTCTTAGAATCGATAACAGGTATCTGATTCCCTGCCATTTTACCAGTTATGCTTTGACGCTGTTTGCTATTGGCAAAGGAGATCCGGGCTTCGCCATAATATGGATGGAGTTCCTACTGATATGGTCTTTGTTGCTAATAAATGTATATCGGTCGAGTAGTAATCAGATTAGTATGTGGAAGGATGGTCTGTGGTTGGCTCGCCTGCCGATAGTGGCATGTCTGTTCGTGTTGATGTTCTTTCCCCAATACGCAGTTCTGACCGTCTATGAGAATCCGCTGTGGGCGTTTTGTTTCCTTGTAGTTGTTGGCATAATGATATTGTGCTCCATTTGGATAGCAGGTCTGGTAAGGAGACCAAAATGGATTGTCATTGCTGTAGGGGGGGTAATTATTATGGCTTCTTTTCTGAGCTTTGGAGCCAGCGTTGCCCTCAAGGATAAAGGAAGTATTATCAACAGAGCCCAGTCGATAGCTGGTGTTGATATCAACAATCTTCTGCTAAAAGAGACAGTATCAGGAACCAAGCATGTGTTCTCAGCTACTCAGAATGCCTGGTATCTCTCCGAAAACATGAAGGCAGGCATGAAACGCGTGTTTGCTCCCGGAATCTATTCTATTCAGCCTCATAGCTCTCAGATTGTCTCATATGGCACTCAAATGAGCGATATTCTGGTGAGCAGACATTTCATCCTTGAGGTATCTATCCTTTACCCCATATTATTAACACTTATGTTGGCATTGGTATTCGCGTTGGTGTGTGTCCGGCGTGATGACTCTCATCGTCATAAAGTGTTGGCGATGGGGATCGCTCTATTCGTATTAATCGAAGCAGTCTATGTTCTTCTCTGTAATTTGAACCTTGCTCTTTTTGTAGGACAAGACTATTCGCTGTTAAGCGGAAAAGTAAAATTGTTATTAGAGGTGCTCTTGCTGGCATATCTCACTTATCCTTGTGAAGAAGCAGAGTATGAGGAAGAGTCTGAAGAGCTGATCTTGCGGCAGGGGGCAGAGAAGGTGTGCTCACCGGCAACGGCAAAATGCTTGATTGTTATTCTGTTGCTGACATCAGGGGTACTCTACGCTTTTAGTCCATTGGAAGCCGGCACCACCCCCGTTGCTTTTTCCGGGAAAAAGGCATTGGTCCAAGTACAGAAGGAACTGGCTCCTTTGAATGAACTGCTCAGAACCAGCAACATTCCGAAACATGCACTACAAAATGGCGAGGACGTAAGCCAGTTGTGGGCAGCACTCACAGATAGCATTGACATGAAACAGACTACGGCAGGCATGTCGAATCTGGGCAGATCGATGATATCGCTCTTTGACCAGCAGCTGAAATACCGGAACAAGGCAGACACATTAGTATTCCTGTCGTTAGACCCCAAAACCGGCTATCAGTTGAAAGTGAATGAGTATCAGTGGAATTATGAGTTGCCTAACTTCAATCAACAACGATGGCATGGCAATATCCTTGAGAAATATTCGATGCCTGTGGAAGTGGCCTCAACTCCTGATAACACAGCTATTCCCGAAGGTTGGCAACCGAAGGGCGAAATCGTTATGGAACACAGGAAACTGGTGAGAGCCATCTGTATCAACGGCAAGGACCAAACCTTCTATTCACTCAGGGATCCTTGGTTGAGAAATGTCATCTCGGCAGCAAGATGTACATTGGATGGCCAAGAAAACCTCACCCTCACGTTGGATGGCACACTGCAGGAGCGCATTAACGACTGGCTGAGAAGAAGTCATACGACTTCGTCTGTGGTGGTCGTCAACGGGTTAGGCGAGGTCATGGCACTCGGGCAGAACAACCCTTCTGCAGCTGTAGATCCTAACGATGAGACAGCATTCACTAATCAGAGGATTTCGAAAGCCTTAGGCGGCAAGGACGAAGAGTCGCTTCTGAAGAACTTGAATTTTGATGTCATGAACCCTGGGGTAGGGTCGAGCATAAAGCCAGTTACGGCTGCCTGTGCCATCTCTATGTTAGGACTACGCTTCGATCAATTCAGAATACAATCGCTGGGTCTTTCTCCCGATGTGAGGATCAGAGAGGAAAGAAACGGTCAGAAACTTAAGAAATATTATCAGACTTGGCGTTTCGGTTCCTATAGATTCTTTTCTAAATGGCCGTTTGAGTCACTCGTGGGTGATGAGACGGGAGGCGATGACAGGGAAGTATCCTTCGAGGAGTTCCTCTCGAAATCTTCCAATTATTATCACGCCACACTCTTGACGATGCTACTGGATAACGGAGGAAATATTGAAAGACTCTTCCATGATGCCTCAGAGACAGATATCCCACAGGTGCTCTTCGGACCTTATCGCCTTGGGCTGAATGTTTCGTCTGTTAACATCAAGGACTCCTATCTCAGCTACTGCCTTGAAGAAAATTTCGGTTTCGGGAACACGCATGCGCATGACGATTTCCTGGGTCCGTTAACCACCGACAAGACAAAAGAACTATTCCCTCTGACATACCCTCGTTGTGCTGTGCTGAATGAGACGGCCCTTCATGAGATGGCTCCATCTACGAAACTGCAACGACTTTCTACAGGCAGTGTCGAAGCATATTCATTAAGTCCCTTCCAGATGGCGGAATTGTATGCCAAAATTGCCTCGGGACATAGCGACTTTACTTGCTCTCTGGTTCCGAGAGACAAAACATTCAATTGTCTCTTTAGGAATTATCGGGGTGAAGAAGATTCGCTTATCTACCAGAGCTTCAGGAACTACCTGTTCCCTGCAATGCGGGAGTGTTGCATTAGCGGAACTGCGTCGAGATGGCATCTTGACAATCTGTGGCAACATGTCTACGGTAAGACTGGTACTCTTGGGACATCTAGTGGTGGAGACGATGATCGTATGCTCGCAATTATATTGGCTGACAGGCCTCTGGAGAATGCGGAGCCTGGCGAGGCGAGGTTTGTTGTGGCATACATCCGATATCAGAAAAGTGCCTTGCAGAATATCGATCAGATTGTCAGGGAAATCATCGGTTCCAGAGGCTTTGCTGAGTATATGACGTTGAACGAATAGATTAAAATGATATGGATATGAAAAATGTATTTTTAATTATCATGATGTTGGCTGCGATAAGCATCATTGCTTTCTGGCAGCCCTCAACACAGAGTTGCGACAGCAATGAACCGGTCGCTCCTGAGGAGGTCGAAGTTTCTGAGACTGCGATCTATACCGATTCGCTGATAAAGGGACTGTATGAGACGTTTGGTGGTATGATCCAGGTCGAGAAGAAAAAGAAGGAACTGCTTCTGAGCTACAATCCCCACCGGCCTCAATTCCATCGGACACCATTGAATCATAGGGAGTTTGTGAACATGCATTCTGACCAAGATCATCAGACGGACGGGACTGACGAAGAGGTGACCATCTGCTTGAATACTCAAGGCGACTCAGTTGTCATGGTGCCCGACGAACTGCTGAAGTATATTGTTGACAGATATCATATCATACGACGATGAAGGCAATGAATACAATCCTCAGATGGATGAGGCGGACATGGACGCGTTTGCTCGTCAGCTACTACACAGAGATGGCTTTCTCTGACAAGATAGTCATTGGTGAAGATGTCACGATAAGTGTAGACTACCGAGACCCGACTTTTGAATTAAAGCTGCGCCGCGAGGGCTATACGCTACCTGAGGAACCTGTATGCCGTCATCAACCGGAACAGCGCCATCACATGACGTGGCTGATGAAGACCATGATGTGGTTTTTCTGCTTCCAGCATACCATTAAGATATCTGCCGGAGGGAAGGAGTTACTCATTGGGCATGGACGGAAGAGCCTCTTGCTATCTTCCTTTGATGGCACGTCACACTATTCGGATGACAACAGCTGGCTAAGAAAACTCTTCTACAAGGTGACGTTGGAAGAACAAACTGAGGAACTGTTCCAAGATGTGGTATGGGGCACCCGTGAGGAGGATATTGAAACGATAGAAACAGAAGTGATAGACAACCCGGAGGAAATCGTCGTTGAGCCGGATGAACCTAATGAGGATAGTGCAATGGACATCGACTTCTCCCTATTCAGATAATAATGTTTCACCATATAAATAATTAACGACATGAATACAATAAGCGAAAAAATCCAGAGTGTTTTTCCGGACTGCTGCAGCATGAACAATCCGGAGAATGAAAGTCTTTTCGACGGCTACAACCTGCCGCCGTACGTGAAGGATGTCATTATCAGGGGATTCAGCATCTCCAATAACGAAGTAAATAAAGATGGCCTGAAAGCCTATCTGGCCAAAGCAATCCCCCGTGACATGACGCAATTGAAGGCCCGTCTGATGGCAGAAAAATCAGTCCGTGTGTTGGTGCGTTTTGTCATCACCTCTGATCTTAGGACGGGCAAGGTGAAGGTGAACATCCCTGATGCAGGAATGACCGACGGTGTGTTTGTCGATGATACCCTCCTTGCGCAGGAAGATCTCAGAATGGATCTCTCCGAGGGTGAGCATTGGGGAGAAGTGACCCTGCAGTACATGCGCCCTCAGGAAGACAACAAGACGGGCAGTGTGCTGATGACCGACTACAAGGCCTTTAAGCCCTATAAGGTTCGTATGGAGCCCTACCGCAGACGGATGGGAAATATTGATCTGGAGGAGCGCCTTGACTTCCTGCTGGCGGCCATGAAATATAATCCGGACTTTTTCATGAGCATGGAGGAAAAACTGACAGTCATCGCGCGACTGCTGGTACTTGTGGAGCCCAACCTCAACATCATTGAACTCGGTCCTAAAGGCACGGGCAAGTCGTATATTATGAATAATGTGAGTCAGCACATCACCAAGATTGATAGCGGTTCAACTTCACGTGCACAACTCATCTATAACATCAAGACCGGTATTTATGGGCCGATAGTCAAAAGCGATGCCGTTTGTATTGACGAGGCCAACAATTACGACAATAAGAGCAATCGTGAGCTTCAGAGTTCCCTGAAGAATTACCTTGAGGCAGGGAAGGTCACTGTCGCCGGACAGATCTTCACTTCGGAGTGTTCATTTACGATGGCAGGCAACATCGAGATGAACAAGAATGGTCTGCCACGCAGTCCAAAGTACTATAAATCACTTCCCAAGTTCTTCCAGGACAGTGCACTGATGGATCGGTTCCATGGTTTCATTGAGGGCTGGAAGGTGCCAAGACTCACCGTCGGTTGTCAGATGACAGGCATATCGCTCGATGCAGAGTACTTTGATGCCCTCCTTCATGAGCTACGTTTTGAGCCAGCCTACAAGACGCTGGTCAAGGAAATCATCACTTTTGGAGAGGATGCTGACATGCGTGACGTGAAAGCCGTTTATAAACTCACTACGGCATTCATGAAACTTCTCCTGCCTGATATCATCTCCAAAGAGCAGATCTTTGAGAATCCCGTGTTACTCCAGCAGATCTACCACTATTGTCTGCAGCCAGCCATCAGAATGCGTTCTCTGATCCGTATACAGTGCAGCCTGAAGGATGAGGAGTACTCATCACAGATGCCGGACATCTGGTTGGAGCTGAGTGATGGTGAGAGACATCATGTGTGTGGCAAGGAGACAAATCCGTCCAGACTCCTGCCTGCACAGTCGACTGTGATACAAGTGGCATAGAAACCAAATAAAATTTCGGGATAAGTTACGCTTTTTGTGAGAATAAATGTCACATGAGACAATCTGAGGCTCCTTACAGCATGTATCACTTAAACATTTACAATTATGACAACAGTTAAAACATTAAAAACAAACAACAAGGCCAGTCTGTTGGATACATCCATCCGACGCCTGCTCTTTTCCAATCCTTCAATTAGTATTGATGTGTGTCGCAAGGTTACCGACGCCTTGAAAGACAAGACGGAAGAAGAGAAAGAACTGATACGTGCCAACCTTCAAGAGAGTGTTACACTTTATAAGGAAAAGGCAAAGGACGTCGACGATAAGCAACATTGTCGCGAAATCTTCGATGAGGTCAAGGAACATATGCAACAGTGGGAAAATGTCTATGGAAAAGCATCTCTTGCTGATGTTCTCTCTCTCATAGATTCTACTGACATCAAGTTGAATGATCTCGGTACAGGATATCTTACTCCAAATTCTATTTTTGAGATGCTAAAAGAGTTTGTGGTAGGCCAGGAGGCATACGCCAGATACTTATCCCTAACGATATATACCCATATATTGAGAACACAAGAATGTGCTGTGCACATGCCGAAGGCGAATCTGCTGGTCTATGGCCCATCCGGTGTCGGAAAGACCTATGGCATACAGGTGGTTGCCAATAAACTGGGTATTCCTTTTGGTGTTGTCAACTGCAATACTATTGTACCCGAGGGTATTGTCGGGCAGCAGATCAAAGACGTACTCACACAGGCATATATGAAATACAAACATCTGGATAATATCATCATCTTCTTTGACGAATTTGATAAGCTCTTCACAGAAAACGGTCATTACAACGATCGACTGCTTGAAGAACTCCTCCTTTTCCTTGACGACAACAACACCATCTCCTATCCGGAGTCATATAAGGCTTATAGCGAATACCAGCAGATTCCTTCAAAGAATATTACCTGCATAGTAGGTGGAATGTTCCAATCATTAAGAGAAGCTGCCAAGAAACGCCTATCTGTTAATCCCATGGGATTTGCAACAAGCGAATTCGGTCATCTGTCAGAAGGCCAGATGTATGAACTTGTCAATAGAGAAGACCTGAAAAAAGTGCTTCATAGTGATGAGCTATATGGTAGGATCGGACATTTTGTTAGAGTCAACGACTTAACGACAGAGCAACTTGTCGATATCCTTCTTCAGGCTCGTGAGACTCCCTTGGACAATCTCCGGAACTATTTCTCCCACCATGATGTCCAACTGGTCATCACAGAAGAAGGCGCAGAAGAGATTGCCACTGCTGCATACAATCAAAAGGTTGGTGTCAGAGGATTGAAAAGCATCTTGTGGGATATCCTGGAGGACGAGATGCACAACGTAGATCATGGCAAACGCACCATTTGTATCAATCGGGAATACGTCCAGAAACATTTAAAATAGAATAATTGTCTAACTTTCAAATAACAATCAATATGAAAAGGAATTTTTTATTTAATTATGGTGCTTTCATCGATGAGATGAAGTCTGACGATGCAGATCCGAGATACCAAAAGACTGTATCAAAGTACGAGGAATTGTTTGGTAGCCAAGATGGTCTGACGATGGATGACCAGGCTTTCTACAAAGAGTATCTGTCACAATTTCATGATCAGGAAAAGCCCTTCCGAGTGGCTGTTCCGCAGGAGTTGGGTGAAGATTTTGACTGGGAGTTATTGTACTGTCTCATTTTTGGTTCTCTATCCTCTAACTATTCATTAGATCTTGATAAAGAATGGAAAGAGAATCCGGAGGGCCTGCCGTTGGTACATATTACTATCACGGTTAATTCAAACAATCAACAGGTCACTAAGACTTTGGATGAACTCTGGAGTTTTCAGATACTCCGATTGTATGAAATCTATGTCAATGAGCAGATGGATCTGGCAATCTTGGGAGAGGATGGAGAAATGGAAAAGAAAGGTGTAGATAGCGAAAAAGAGCAAAAACTCCAGGCTTACCATAAGAAAGTATCCTCCTTGCTAATGGAGGTGAAATCATGCCTGAGCCTGCAAAGATTGTTAGCAACCTTATAATTAGCCCCAGCCCACTTGGCAGTGGGCTGGGGCATGAAAGAGGTGAAGAAGGAAGTATCAGCCTTTGAGACGATCGAAATAGTCTCTGTACTCCTGACAACTGAATGATGGACAGTCCTTGTGGACGCCTTCGAGTTCACAGTGGCCCATGATTGCTGCATCGGGGTAGTCGGCTTTCAGTGAGCGGAGGAGGGCTATCAGGGCTGCACGCTGTTCGGGAGTGCGGGTGTCGGCAACCCGACCTTTCTCATCCAAGCCTCCTTCATAACAGATGCCGATGGAGTGGGTGTTGTAATGTCGGGCATGCATGCCGGTTTCTTCTTCATCTCGGGTCTGATAGACCTGACCATCCTTTTCGATGTAATAGTGATAACCGACGCCTTTGCCGTGGAAACGGGCATTATGACAGTCGCGGAGCATGCCGACGGTGAAGCGCTGGTTGCTGCGGGTCGCAGAGCAATGGATTACGATTAAGGAGATTTTTCTTGACATAGTTCGCACGGATTGAATTTTAAAAGAACCAATGGGGGACGCAGCTCTGAACGGCCATGGTGCCGAGGACAGACGTGATGACGGTTGCGATGAATTTCAGCACCTTAGCGATGGTGTACCATTTGAGTTTGGTCATAAGTTAAGTCCAGTTTAGTGATTATTAAATACATATTGAACGAAAAGAAGTCTAAGATCTGACCAGCAGGCTGCATTCAGGAGAGATGAGATGGATGTTGTAAGAGGGAGGACGTGATTGTTGAACCTCTTCGGGTGTCTCCTTGCATCACCCCGGACAAGTCAGATCTCAGACATCAGAGACTAGTCGTTGGTGAGGCCGTCGCCACCGTCACCACCATCACCTCCGGAGTTGTCACCGCCGCCTGGCGTGTCGGAACCGCCTCCGGTGTTGCCAGAGCCTCCGGGCGTTTCAGAGCCTGAGCTGGTGTTGGTGCCTGATCCACCAGCTGATGAGCCGCTGTCAGAAGAATCACCGGCAGGCTCGACATTCATGGCGTTGTCGTGCGTCTCTTCGAAGACGACATCCTTCAGCATGGTGATGGCATTGACGTACTTCTGCTTGACAGAGCCGTCGTCAGCCTTCTGCTGACCTACTACGACACGTGTGGTCTCAGGCTGGAAGAGGACGCGGCGGGTAGTGATGGTCTGAGCACTGCAGTCCTCGAGTCTCACGACGCCGATCGACGAGAAGCCCACCTTGAAGATACCGATGCCGTCGAGCTTGATCTTCTGGCCGAGTTCGAAGAAATGCTTGAAAGCCTCGCCGAGCTCCTGGAGGACGGCCTTGATGTCGGACTTCTTGACGGAGGCCTGACGCTGGATGAACTCAGCGAGCTCCTCGGTCCCGATGAAGTGGTTGTCGTAGACAGCCGTAGCAAAGTACTTACCGTAGGCAGGACTCTTGCTGTTCTTGTTCTGTGATTTAATGTACTTTTGTGACATAAAATTGAGAAGTTAAGAAGTTAAAGAAATAAAGAAGTTATTTGAACACGTTATCCGGATAGTCTCAATGAGTTGTTCCGATTATCTCGATACCCCCTAAGGGATTATCTCGACGGGTTGTTCGGATGGTCTGAATGCCTCGTTCAGATGGTCTCGATGAACCAAAGATGATCTGGTCCCGTGTGGTTTGCTTACCGAGTACAAAGTTAATATATCCGGGGAGCCGGCTGATGGTCATGGAGGGTCTTTGGTGGACATTGGTGGACATCAGGTGAATTTGATGTGTTTACGCACCGGTTCCTCTTCGGGAAGCTCGATGGAGTAGTCTTGGAGGATGTAGCGTACGGCCTTCGGGTTTAATGTCTTGCTACGAGGGGCCACCCCCATTTGGGCGAGGATTTCCCGGCGGGTGTTGAGGTAACGGCGGAAGGTGTTGGAGGAGACACCGGCGAGCCTGGCTAGCTCCGATTTGTACATGGTTCTAATCATATTTCAAGTATAAAGTCTAAGATATCGATACATCGCTCTTTCTGGTCGTCAGTGGCCTTATCCTCGAGAGTGGTGTCAACGCTGAGGTCGATATCGTAAATACGACGCGTCTGGTCGGCCAGCTCTTCGAAGAAAAGAGAAGTAGAGGACGTAGGGTCGGTTCGGGGATAGATAGTAACGGTCTGGCCTTCGAGAGGCGCAAAGAGATCGGGAACAAGGTGAGAGGTCGTGGCGTAAGCCATCCAGATGCTCTCCGGAAGCACCTCACTCAGAATCACCGCCGAGGCTTCTGATTCAACCACACAGATGTTTTTATAATCGCACACAGATGACACAGATAACACAGATCTACTGAGCCCTTGGCTCATATTTGCTTGCAAATGACAATCTGTGAAATCTGTGAAATCTGTGTGACAAAGTAAATGAAGTCCGAAGAGGCAGTGCTGGACTTGCCAGCAGTCGAGGAGCGGCTCACGCTGTTTGAGGAACCGGGAGATCCAGGCGTCGCCGATGTGGGCATCAAGAGGCTGGAGCATGTCGTCGATCATCCAGAAGATGGGTTGGCCGCTCTTGGTCTTGCCGAGGTGATAGCGCCGTGCTGCGCGGTGCATCTGGTCGACAGTCAGGTCGCCTGAGTCTATCAGGGGACGGAAGAAGTCGAAGTCGTCAGCCCGGCAGGCTTCTACCATCGGCATCGAGGGGAGGATGAAGTCCACCTGATGCCTGATGTCATCAGTCTGAGGTCTGAGGGCCTTGAAGGTGTGAGAGAAAAGATCGTTCCATTTCATCGGCTCGCGCGGGTTATAATAATTAATTTAATTTAAGCCCCCCTATGGGGGCTAATAATTTAATAATTAATTAAAAAGGCAGCACACCGTCATCGAGCACGATCCATGTGGCACCGGTCTCGGGATGAACCTCCTGGTGGAGGATGTGCTGCGCTGCGGCCTGATCGAGATACTTGTAATAAGCCTTGGCGTCAATGACACCACACTTCTTCAGGGCAATCGCCATGACTTCGTTGAAAGGACGTGAGGAACGACCTTCCATCGCATTATTGAACAATTTGTGGAGATCCGTCTCTGGCAGTGTCTCTGATTCCTGTTCGTCTTTCTTGGCAGTCCAGCGTCCCTGGTCGTCACGCGGTTGTTCCTGATAGCCGGGACACCACTCTGGTAATCTCTCATCATCGATACGATAGTAGAGCCTTTCCTTCATTTTCTGTTTACGGGAGTAAGTATGGCTGACCTTAAACGTGTCGGTCTTGTCTTTCTCACTGATCATCTCGCATTGGAACACCTCGAAGGCCTTGTTGGTGAGCTCCGTACCAATGGAACCACGCATGTTCCGGTCTTGCTCGCTCTTGTTGAGGTGGAGCACACAGACGATGCAACAATTCTGACTCTTGGCCAGAGCCATCAATTGTTCCATGATGCGTGTTGCCTGAACAGCATCGTTGATGTCGGTCATAAGGTCCTTGATGCCATCGATGATGCAGATGTCGGGTTTAATGGCACGGATTGCCACATCAACCATCTTGCCTCGCTTCTCGAAGCCAAGTCCCCGCAGATTAAAAGCAAAGAACGTATTGTCTATGTCGCTGCTTTCGCAGCATGAATCTGTGTGATCTGTGCTATCTGTGTGACATTTCTCTGAAAGAGGGATGATCCGGTCTTTCAATATCTCCTGTGTACTCTGCTGGCTCTGCTCAGTATCAATCCACAAAACCCGCAAGGGTTTACAATCTGTGAGATCCGTGAGATCCGTGTGAACTATTCTTTCGAGGGCTAATGCTTTCTGCGTGAGGCACGCTGCCATCAAAATTGACAAGAAAAATGTCTTACCCGACTTCGCTTTACCACAGTCTGCCACCAGTTCGCCTCGATAAAAGCAAGGCACCTCAAACATCTTGAAGAGTGGCTGCATGGGTGGCAAGTCGGTCTCAGGCGTGATTCGTTCAAGGAACAGTTCGTCTATTTCCTGCTGGGACGGTTTTACTTGCTCCGAAGGGGTGACAGCCCGTCTGCTACGAGACTGGCTCTTCTTCACCAGTTTAAAGTTCTCTTCGTTCATAATATTTATGCAGTTTTTATAATAATTTCAAAACAAAAACGTTTATATTACTGATGTCTGTTTGATTTGACGCCTTAAAGTTCGTCATTTTCTGGCATACCGCAGTACCACCTTTAGGTAGTACTAATATTTGAGGAATTTGGATTTTTTAAGCCTTCGGGCAAAATGTATAATTAAATTTAAGGTTAACATGAAAGAAAAAGTTCAGACGTTGCAGGATTTCGGTGAAATACTGCACGAAGTGCGTAGAGACATGTGCTACGCAACTGATCTCCTGGCTTTCGACCTGAAAGCCAGCAAAAGTTTGTTCGGGGGAGTCTGAACTGGTAAGTCCCACAACATCGAGCACTACATCCGAGTGTTCCGCCACCTCTATTCCGAGGCCCACAACGACGCCCAGCGCCAAAAGCTAGACGATGCTCTCTACGCCCTCTTCCACCCTGGGTAAATCCTTGGAAACAGAAAAAACTATCGTTTTATTCGGTCTATTTCTCATCTTCGTTCCAGATGATCTTCTTCAGGTTTGGACAATCTGCAAACATGTCATCCTTGTATTTTACGTTGCCCATCTTGAAGTTGCTCAGGTCAAGGCAGGTCAGCGCAGAACAGCCTTTGAACATCCTGCTCATATCTTCCACGTTGCCGGTTTTGAATCCGCTCAAATCAAGGCTCTTCAGCTTTGAACATTTTCGAACATACTGCTCATGTCCGTCACATAGCCTGTCTTGAATCCACTTATGTTAAGACTGGTCAGTGCAAAACATTCACAGAACATAAATCTCATATCAGTCACATTACTTGTATCAAATCCGCTCAGGTCAAGGCTGGCCAGTGAAGTACAGGCTCTGAATAAACATGCCATATTGGTTACATTACTAGTATTGAATCCGCTCAGATCAAGGTGAACCAGTTTTTCGCAGTTATAGAACATGCCGAACATATCCTTTACGTTCTCAGTATTGAATCTGCTCAGATCAAGGTTGGTCAGGCTTGAGCATCCGTTAAACAGATCTCGCATGTCCGTCACTTTCCCATTATTGAATGTACTTAGTTCAAGGTTCACCAAACTAGAACAATCTTCAAACATGGCACACATAGATTCTACATTGTCAGTCCTGAAGCTGTTTAAATCAAGATTTGTCAGGCTTGAACAGATTTCAAACATGGAAGTCATGTCAGTAACCTTGGCAGTATCGAATCCACTCAAATCAAGGTTAACCAGATTCATACAAGCACGGAACATGTATGACATGTCAGTAACCTTGCCAGTATCGAATTTGTTCAAATCGAGTGATGTGAGATGACAACATCCATCAAACATATTTCGCATGTCCGTTACCTTGCCGGTTTTGAATCCGTTCAAGTCAAGCGATGTCAGGCTTTTACAGTCTTTGAACATGCTGTTCATGTCAGTCACATTTCTTGTATCAAATACGCTTACGTCAAGCTTTTTTAGTTTGTAGCAGCCATGGAACATATCGCTCATGTCAGTCACATTTTTCGTGTTCAGGTTTTTAATCCCCTTGATGGTTGTCAGGTTCTCACATCCCCAAAACCAGTCAGCCGTGCTAGTGATTGAAAAGTAGTCGGACAATGAGTCGTCAAATACGACAGTCGTAATCAGTTCTGGATATCCACCCCATGGCTCGTCCTCGCTACCGAATGGGCCGATGTCATAACCATTGCGAGCTTCTTTTTTGCTGTCATAGTAGAATGTTAATGTGGTCTTGTCCTCGCTTAATACGGCGTAAGGCTCAGCAAGAAAACGGTCTTTTATTTTTTCATTTTTGCCATAGTCAAGATGCATTTGCTTTGAACAGCCAGCGAACATTTTCATCATGTCCGTCACTTCATCTGTCTTGAATCCGCTCAAGTCAAGATCTGCTAGACTTGAACACTCGGCGAACATGCCGATCATTTTTTCAACGTTGCCTGTCTTGAATCTGCTCAAGTCAAGATTTGTCAGGCTTGAACAGCCGATGAACATAAAACTCATGTCTTCTACGTTGCCAGTCTTGAAATTGCTTAAGTCAAGATCCGTCAGGGTTGAACAGTAGGCGAACATAAAGTTCATATCTTCAACGTTGCCTGTCTTGAAGCTGCTCAATCTAAGGCTTTTCAGACGGAAGCAGCCAGAGAACATACTCTGCATGTCCGTTACATTGCTTGTATCCAAGTTCCTTAGTCCTATGACGGTGATCAGTTGGGTGCAGCAGTCAAACCAATATGCAGTGCTGGTGATTGTAGTGCATGCGGCAAATGTGCTATCAAAAATGACGACTTGTATTTTTTCGGAATAACCGCCCCAGCGTTCATCGTCTTTATTGAACGGGCCGACATCATAGCTATTACGAGTTTCTTTCAGATCATCATAATAGAATGTCAGCATGGTGTTTCTTCTGCTCAGTACGGCATAGGGTTCTGCTGCATGCTTGTCTGCGCGATTCTGGGCACTGTGGTTGCTTGCCTTTGTCGTATTCATAATGTGTAAAAATTAAGTTGTTAATATCTGAATCTCTTTGAGTTGTTAGGGATGCAAATATTGCTATTGTTACACATTTTTTCCAATAATTAGTTTTTTCTATTTCTCATCCTCGCCCTAGATGATTGTGTGACGTGCCCAACATACTGGCCAACATCAGGGAACTCCTTGACAAGATAATCGCGAAGCCTGACATCAGAGACGCTTACCATTCAGATGCATGGAGTTTACTCAAATAGATCTTTTAATTCCATCATATATTAGAGTAATTTCTCGGCAAGCCTTTTTCTTAAATGGGCGATTTGGCAGGTATGTGATGGTATTTTAAACATATCTCCGTCATTTTCATTGTAATTCCTTAATAAACACATGCTACAATATGGTTTTGCTTCGCAATTGGTACATAAAGGGAATTGTGACAATCGAATATTACGTAGATCCCCAAGTTTTCCGGATTTTGACCAAATATCATTTAACGTATCATTCTCAATATTTCCGAGAACGTATCCATACCAACCGGGACATGGAATGATATCTCCATTAGACGTGATGCTGATAGTGTCTATTCCTACACCACATGAGATTTTGTCTTCAATCGTTCGTTCTTTATAATCATAATTGTCAACTTTACTCTTGAGGCTTTCCTTATACTCATTATTGTTCACGATCATGTCTGTAATGAATGCTTCAGCTTCGGCCATATTCATTCTTTGTTGAAGATTGCTAGTATCGAGATCGCCTTGACCAATTAACTGATAATCCCCGCCGGCTTTAATCTTTAGAGAATCTGCATATGCTTGAACTCCTCTGAATGAATCTTTATTTATCTTCATGATTGGGCAACTAATAGCTACATTGATACCATGCTTTAGAAGGAGATTAATTCCTTGCTTTGTTTTTTCATAAGAGCCCTTAATTCTAGTAACTGCTTCATGGATAGCCTTGTCCATGGAGTATAGAGACACCTGAACATTGTTCACGTTTATTTCCTTGAATTGCAATGCGATTTTGTCTGTCAAGAGAACAACGTTACTGAAAAGATTGATTATGAAATCTTTCTGACGAGCATACCGTAAAATTTCTATAAGATCTTTTCTTAGTAGTAATTCACCCCCCGAGAAAGTAACACCAAGGACTCCCATAGCAGCAGCTTGGTCAAGAATGTTTTTTACTTCGTCTGTACTCATTAAATAAGAGGAATGATTTACTCTTTCCTTTAATGGAAGGTAACAATGGATACATCTTTCATTGCAATTTTTTGTAAGTTCTATTTGCAAATCGAAGATATGGGGGTGCTCTTTAAATTTTTTAAATAGTAAAGCTGAAGAATGGGTAATGCCAATATCTTTTTGAATAATAGGATAATTAGTCTTGGCAGTTATTGTTTCTCTGTGCGCTTTTTCCTTTGAAGACAGTTCGTTCTCGTCTTTGCCTGTTGTAATGAATCCACATGATTCTAGATATGATATGAATTCCCCAAAATCCTCTTCAATCATACCTCTAGATGCACCAATAAACAAATGAAGAAGACGGTCAACTATTTCATCAAATTCTTGAGGATATCTTGAGATCTGACTTAAATAATACTTGCCCGTTTCATTATAAATAAGATCCAAATCCATACGTTGATTTTTGATGTAGCCAATATCATCGTAGAATCTGATAAATGTATCTTTATTTTGTTTTAACAACATATAATGATCGTTGATAATAATTTAATTAATTCTAAGGCTGGCCGTTATGACCAGCCTATAAAATCATTCTTCAAAGTAATTGGTCGGGATTACCAATGTCCGTCGCAATATGCTCCAGGGGTTCTGAATCCTGACGATCCAGACTGATAGGTTCCAACAGTGCCATTTGAAGCAAGAACCTTAGCTTTAACAAAATCAATCTTCGGCATTTTTTTACATTTTTTCCTACTCTTCTAAGGATTTTCGGATACTCCCATTGTTATGTAACTCAATATGTCTGCTTTATAGCATATTTATAATTCATTTTTTAGAGTTAATTCTTTAAAAGGTTTATCGATAGATATCAATAGTGACTCTATCAATTGAGAAACGGATCTAATGTCTTCCACAGATACAATTTCTGCAGGAGAATGCATGTATCTGCAAGGTATACTAATCAGTCCTGTATGACAACCAGATCCTGTAATTTGTGCCTGGGCAATGTCTGTACCACTAAAACCTGGCAAAGCCTCTATTTGATATGGTATGCCTTTCTTTATTGCTTGCTCTTTAATTTTGTTTTGAACAATTGACGAAAGATTTGATCCAATTGGGATAACTGGTCCTTTGTTTATTCTTATATCGCCATATTTCATATTGTCAATATTTGGGAAATCAGTGGCGTGTGTGACATCTAAAGCAATGCTTATATCTGGGGAGATAGAAAAAGTCGCAGGGGCAGAACCAACAAGTCCTATCTCCTCTTGGACAGAGAAAACCACATATAGATCAAACTGTAATTCTGTTTTATTAATGTTCATACAGGCGTCAATTAAAGCAGCAATGCTAGACCTATTGTCTAGTGCTTTGCATGATAACATTTGATTGCCAAGTTCAGAAATTATAGGCTTGACAGTGATACTATCTCCAACCGATACTCTTTTTTCAGCTTCTTCTTTTGAGTTTGCCCCAATATCTATCCAAAGATTAGAAATCTCTTTGTTATTAGCGTCATTACCACCTAGGTGAACTGGACATGAACCAATAACTCCAGGAGTTATGGATCCTGAATGGGAAATTAGAACATGACGTCCATAAAGAAGAGAAAGATCGGCCTTGCTTAAACTTGAGAAATACACAAAACCATTATCTGAGATATATTTAACAACAAAGCCTACCTCATCACAATGTGCAATTAACATCATTTTGAAATCGCCACATCCCTTCTTTTGGCATATTAGATTGCCTATAGCATCAGAATAAGTATTGAACCCTGCATTGGACATTAAAGATTTTAGATATGAGGTAATAGTCGTCTCATATCCGGATGGACTAGAAATATCGCATAATTGTTTCAACAAAGATACCATTATTCTGGCTAATACTATTTCCGTTCAACATATATATTTCTCTGCAAAGATATGGTAAATTTTCGATATTTTAAAATTTTTATTCCATAAAATTGCGCATTCGTGCAGGATTAACATTGATTAACAACAAATGGGGTCTAGGGAAATTGTAAAGTGTCACAATTATAGTTATTATCTTCCTAACAGTATGAAGTTTAACTTAATTGATTTGATTATGCGAGTAGAAATGATTAACAATTGTCCAGTACGTATTTGGACTAATTATGTAGAAGAATCGGCCATGCAGCAGATTGAGAATCTAACCACGCTGCCTTTCCTGTTTCACCACCTAGCAATTATGCCCGATGTACATGCTGGTATGGGAATGCCAATTGGAGGAGTGCTGTCATGTAAGGATGTCGTCATACCTAATGCAGTAGGCGTTGATATTGGTTGTGGCATGTGCGCCGTGAAGACCAATTGGAAGGTGAACGAGATTCCTGTAGGCATACTTCGTGAGCAGATAATAAGGGGCATCCGGGAGCGTATACCCCTTGGAATGAACCATCATACTGAAGCACAAGATGCGAAATATCTGCCTGACGGTTACGACATCGATTCCCTTGAGGTGGTAAAGCGTCGTCAGGATTCCATCCCCTATGAGGTGGGAACGTTAGGTGGTGGCAATCACTTCATCGAATTGCAGAAGGATGAAGAGGGAACTCTTTGGATAATGATTCACTCTGGTTCACGTAACCTTGGTAAGCAGGTCTGCGATCATTATAACGATCTTGCAGCTGAACTCAACGCACAATGGTACTCTATCGTTGCTTCTGATATCAAACTACCTTTCCTTCCAAGAGGAACTGCGGAATTTGACAAGTATTGGAACGAGATGCAATATTGTATCGATTTTGCTCTTTGTAATAGAAAACTAATGATGGAGCGTATTGAGGAGGTACTTGCTGATTCGCTGAGGGGTATTACGTTTGAGCCGATGATAAACATTGCCCACAACTATGCTGCTTTGGAGCACCACTATGGGCAGGATGTCATCGTGCATCGAAAAGGTGCAACCTTAGCCCGTAAAGGCACTATTGGCATTATTCCAGGTTCTCAAGGAACGGCATCCTATATCGTTGAAGGCTTGGGAAATCCAGACTCATTCTGCTCATGCTCTCATGGTGCAGGTCGTGTCCTCTCACGCAAGATGGCTGTAAGAACCTTAGATATGGCACAGGAAATTGCTCAACTTGAAGCCAAAGGAATTGTTCATGCCATCCATACCCAGGATGATATGCAGGAGGCATCTGGGGCATACAAGGATATTGAGGAAGTTATCGCTAACGAGGCCGATTTAGTAAAGGTTAAAACTCGCCTGCTACCTGTAGCGGTCATAAAAGGATAGCTATTTCTTCAAAAAAAGTGTAACATTTCTCGAGTTTGATTACCAAATAAGATGATCACATAATATTAATATAAAAAAACGACGTTATGAACCAGATTATGACAAGAGTAGCTTTGCGCTACCGTGCACTGTTCCTCAACATAAATCGTGAGGAAATTAACATGAAGTCACAGGCTTCAGTACCCGTGATGGCATTTGTAGCAAGACTTAAGGAGAACGGATTCTGTCTCAGCGAGGAGTTACTGCATGCCTTGAATGCAGTTCCTGTCGACAGACTTGTGGAAATCTCCGAGTGTATTAACGATGTGATGGGCGTGAACCTGAACTGGGCACCGCTTGTGAAGGGCTGGAATGTGCCTACAGGTGAGACTCAGGCCGATCACCTTATCACCTTCATTGCCAATATATTTGGTAAGGAGGCAGGATTCAAAGGTACGACTCTTCCATGTGGCCACCTTATTCCTGAGGGAACTTTCCCCATTGAGCGTTACAGCGGTTGTCCGTTCTGTGGCACACCGTTTGAGACAGCCGATTTCGTCTATAAGGGCCAGGCCAGCAAGCTGAAGGAACTGCGTCTGTTCACTGTCGAGGACATGAAGCATGTGTTCGCATCCCTTTTAGCATCGGCCACTCCGCTTGATGCTACTCAGAAGGACTCGTTGGAGCAACTGCTTCGTGAGTTCTCTCTTCCCGAGGATGTCAACATCACTATGAAGGAAACTGCTATGCTCGTCATCAAGCTTTTGGTAGAACAGAATAAGGCAGAAGAGGCGTCAAAGTTGTTGAAGACTCCTACCGACGTGCTCCGTTACCTCTGGTACGAGAAGACTGGCTATGTGCAGATTATTGAGCCAAAGACACTTGTTGCCCATGCCCGTAAGCTGTACTTCCACATGTGGGGACCACTCGACAGAGGTGCTGATGCAGCAAGGGATATGAAGAAGAAGCTGATGCTGAAGTACGACCGCAAGGCATGTCTGCGTGTGGCATTGTGGCTGAATGCCATCCCAATGACTGCAAGACAGGCAGCTGAGAATATGAATCCCAAGCGCGGAATGTGGGTTCGCATGATCCGTGCCCTTCGTCTGGGTGAATACTCTCACAAGAATGGATTCGACCATCTGGCAGAGATCCTCGATGTGTTCTACAAGCAGGATTACTCCACTTGGCAGGGCCATGTTGACAAGGCCTGCTCAGGGAACGATGCCAACACGACACTGGCATTGCTGAAGGAACGTCCCGGTCTCTTCGCCCGTTGCCTGTTCGCATCCATGCTCCGCTTCGGTAGCGATAAGGTGCTTTCAGCCTTTGAGGAGGTTGCCGACAAGATGCCTGCACGTCTGTTGCTCTCGCTTGGCAATGCGGCAGAGGCATACTTCGACCCTAGGAAGATGCGTCTGGCCAGACCTATCACTGGTGTTACCCATCAGATTGAGCCTAACAAGCTGTTGGCTCTCTATGATGACAAAGCCCGCAAGGCGATGACGGAAGCCGTGAACAACCTCTATAAGGCTTCGATGGCAAGACGCTTTGCCGCCCAGAAGACCGAGGCGAAGACCATCTTTATCGATCCTGCTCTTCGTAATGTGCCTATCAGCGTGGGCGACCGTTCGGCAACTGTTCAAGATGCATCATGCGCCCTGATGGGAACCCGGTTCCCTGTAGAGGGTGATGCTGTCCGTCTGTTTCTCCAGTGGGGTAAGGGCTTGCATGCCCAGCACCTCGATATGGACTTGAGTGCTCGTGTTACACTGCCAAACGGCCAAATTGCAGAATGTGCCTACTACAATCTGACTTGCGTAGGTGCCAAACACTCAGGCGATATTCGCTCTATTCCAGAGATGGTTGGTACTGCCGAGTACATCGAACTGTCGCTGCCTGAACTGGAAGCTGCTGGTGCCGTGTATGTCGCTTTCACCTGCAATGCCTATTCTGCTGGTGCTATTTCTCCCAATCTGGTAGTCGGTTGGATGGATTCCGCTAATCCGATGATGATTTCTGAGAAGATGGGTGTTGCCTACGATCCTTCGTGCGTACAGCACATGGTTCGTATCAGCGAGGGTAACCTCTCCAAGGGTTTGGTGTTTGGTGTGCTTGATGTTGCTAAGCGTGAGATCGTCTGGCTAGAAATGCCATTCACCTCGCAGACACTGAGAGGAGTCAACAACGAGTCCATCGAGGCATTGCTCCGCAAGCTGGAGTCTAAGCTCTCTATCGGAGAACTACTTGATATGAAGGCCAAGGCTCAGAACCTGACTCTTGTTGAGAATATCGAAGAAGCCGATGAAGCATACACTTACGAGTGGGCACTCAATCCGGTAGAAGTAACAAAGTTGTTAAATCAACAAAATAGGACATTGTAAACTCTTTCAAGACAGCCCGACAGGAGAAAAACCTGCCGGGCTGACTTTATTGGCATAAAAGATGCATGAAAAATACCCATGCTACGTGATAAAAAAACTTAATAATGTTGGAAATACGCTCAAAAAATCGTATCTTTGCAGTCTAAACAAATATTACAAACTTAAAATATGAGGATATATGAATAATGATGATTTAATGCAAATGTTTCTATCTAGTTTGATGGGGCATCAGACAACGCAAGAAGATTATGGGGAAATGCCGAAGCTAATAGAGATGCTGAAGGAGGCAAACATTCCGTTTGAGTCGTTTAGTAGCCCATTTTCTGGCAAACAGGTTTGTTATTATGGTAAGGAGGGTCGTCCAGAACCAGAAGAAGGAGTTATTTCTGGACCAGGTATTGGGGCGGTATGCAGTGTTATTTATGGATATGGCAGAGATGAAGGACTTTTAGAAATATCTGGATTAATGACTGATGAGGAGTATGAAAAAGAGGGTGATTCAGTATTAGGATATCTTACCGCAGAGAATGTTTTTGCTCGAATAAAGAAACACTGGGAAAGTGAACAGTAATTCAATATATTCTCTTTAAAGTCAGTCCTGCAGGAGAAAAACCTGTCGGACTGATTAATAAGAATAAAATGAACTTCTGAAGTGTGATAATTCCATTGGGAATATCACAAAAGTTATTTCCTGCTGGTTTGAACTTCACCCCAGTTGATCTTCTTCAGTTTGGAGCAGCCCTCAAACAAGCTTTTCATATCTTTCACGTTGCTTGTATCAAGGAACTATAATCCTGTAATGTTGGTCAATTTCCAATAATTAATTTTTTTCTATTTCTCATCCTCGCCCCAGATGATCTCCTTCAGGTTTGGACAATCTGCAAACATGTCACCCTTGTATTTCACATAGCCCATCTTGAAGTTGCTCAAGTCAAGGCAGGTCAGTTCGAAACAACCTTTGAACATCTTGCTCAGATTTTCCACGTTACCAGTCTTGAATCCACTCACATCAAGGCTTTTCATCTTTTTGCAACCCTCAAACATACTTCTCATGTTTTCAACGTTGCCGGTTTTGAATCTGTTCACACCAATACCCCACAGACTGGCGCAGTTACAGAACATATAGCTCATATCCGTCACATTACTCGTATTAAATCCACTCAAAATAATACTAAACAGACGGGTGCAGTTATAGAACATATAGCTCATATTCGTTACATTAATCGTATTGAATTCGCTCAAATCAATTCTCCACAGATTGGTGCAGTTAAAGAACATATAACTCATATTCGTTACATTAATCGTATTGAATTCGCTCAAATCAATTTTACACAGGCTGGTGCAGTTACAGAACATATAACTCATATCCGTTACATTACTCGTATTGAATCCTCTCAAATCAAGGCTCTTCAGACTTGAACATCCAACGAACATAGTGCTCATATCAGTCACATTGGTAGTCTTGAATCCGCTTACGTCAAGGTTGGTCAGTGCGGAACAGTCACAGAATAGATGGTCCATTTTTCTCACGTTGCTGGTTTTGAATCCGCTTACGTCAAGGTTGGTCAGTGCGGAACAACCACAAAACATATAGCTCATTTTTTTCACGTTGCTGGTTTTGAATCCGCTTACGTTAAGTGTGGTCAGTGCTGAACAACCACAGAACATATAGCTCATTTCTTTTACGTTGCCGGTATCGAATCCGCTTACGTCAAGATTAGTAAGGGACGAGCATTCTGTGAACATACCGCTCATGTCCTTTACATTACTTGTATCGAATCCGCTAACGTCAAGGTCTTTTAGTTTGGAACATCCATGGAACATTTCGTTCATGTCAGTCACGTTTCTAGTATTGAATCCACTGAGGTCAAGGGTTGTCAGAGAGGAACAACCATGGAACATATCGCTCATGTCTGTCACATTCTTCGTGTTCAAATTATTAATCCCCTTGATGGTTGCCAGGTTCTCACATCCCCAAAACCAGTCGGCCGTGCTAGTGATTGAAAAGCAGTCAGATAATGAGTCATCAAATACGACAGTCGTAATCAGTTCTGGATATCCGCCCCATGGCTCGTCCTCGCTACCGAATGGGCCGATGTCATAACCATTGCGAGCCTCCTTTTTGCTGTCATAGTAGAATGTCAGTGTGGCCTTGTCCTCGCTCAATACGGCATAGGGTCTAGTAAGAAGAACTACTTTTTTTCTTTCATTTTTGCCCCAGTCAAGATGCATCTGATTTGAACAGTCACGGAACATTTTGCTCATGTTCGTCGTTTCGTCCGTCTTAAAACCACTCAAGTCAAGGTTGGTCAGTGCTGAACATCCTTCGAACATGCTGCTCATATCTTCCACGTTACCGGTTTTGAATCCGCTTACGTCAAGAAAGGTTAGTGCGGAACAACGACAGAACATGAAAGCCATGTCCGTTACATTGCGGGTATCGAATCCGCTTACGTCAAGGCAGGTCAGTGCAGAACAGCCATGGAACATGCTACAAATGTCTGTCACATTGAGGGTATCGAATCCGCTTACGTCAAGGCCAGTTAGTGCTGAACAACAACAGAACATGCTACTCATATCCGTTACATTGTGGGTGTCGAATCCGCTTACGTCAAGGCCAGTTAGTGCTGAACAACAACGGAACATGCGTCCCATGTCCGTTACATTGTGGGTATCGAATCCGCTTACGTCAAGGCTGGTTAGTTTATCACAATCACTGAACATGAAACGCATATTCGTCACATTGCGGGTATCGAATCCGCTTACGTCAAGGCTGGTTAGTTTAACACAGTCAAAGAACATGAAACTCATATCAGTTACATTGTGGGTGTCGAATCTACTTACGTCAAGCCTGGTTAGTTTAACACAGTCAAAGAACATGAAACTCATATCAGTTACATTGCGGGTGTCGAATCTGCTTACGTCAAGGCAGGTCAGTGCAGAACAGCCGCTGAACATACTTTGCATGTTAGTCACATTCTCTGTGTTCAAGTTTTTTATCCCCTTGATGATTGTCAGGTTCTCACACTGAGCAAACCAATAGGCAGTGCTGGTGATTGTAGCGCATGCGGCAAATGTGTCATCAAACAAGACTGTTTCAATTTTTTTAGAATGACCGCCCCAGCGTTTTTCTTCCCAGTGGAACGGGCCGATGCCATATCCATTTCTAGCCTCTCTCTGATCATCATAATAGAATGTCAGCACGGTGTTTCTTCTGCTCAGTACGGCATAGGGCTCTGCTGCATGCTTGTCTGTGCGATTCTGGACACTGCGGTTGTTTGTCTTTGTCGTATTCATAATGTGAAATGATTAAGTTGTTACTATCTGAATCTCTTTGAATAGTTAGGGATGCAAATAATGCTATTGTTACACTTTTCGTTGCAAAATTATGAGTTGATAAGACAAAAGATTATTGGGAATCCCAATCATTATCATCTATTTCTTTCTTATCTGCAGTAATCATCATGTCAATAGAAGATCCAGCGCTTCCACTGGATGTGCATATTAAACAAAGAAGGTCACCTTTTTTGTATAAATAGCTTTCATCAACATATCCACCTTTTTTTCTAACATAAGCAAAACCGGCTTTTTGCACAATGGACTTTGCTGTCAAAATCAACTCTTCATCACCAAATCCACCCTCTTCATCTGGATCTATCCTCATCATTGTTGGTCCTGCATTTGCGCCGTATAATGAAACGATCCAGTCTGCTGCCTGTCCGGAATCGTATGTTGTTAATGGCTTTCCATTATATTGCAACTTGCCTTTAAATTTCAAAACATTGGGATAATGTGATTCTTCTGGTGCTTTGTCATAACTACGAGATAATGGAGTTAATGGCTTTTGTGCAAAGACATCCCAATAAATATTATGAGATTCACTTTGTTCATAAGCTAGGACAAAAGTATTAATAACGGTTAGCAACTCTATTTCATAAGTCGTGATGTCTTTTTGTGATTCTGTTTCATAACTACTATCAGCCTGCTCTTCAATATTAATCTTGTTATCTGTAGTATCTTTTTTCTCAGTATGACTGCAAGAATTATAAAATAGGAATAAAGTGGTTGCTAAAACAATCAATGATAGTAAAGTTGATGTGATTAATCTGTAGTTTTCCTTTTTATGTAAGAACCTTGATTTGAGGACCTTGTAAAAATCATTAAAGTAATATCGATTATATTCTGGACCATTTTTCTTTATAACACCAGCGATGTCTTCTGGAAGATTTGCAGGAAATTGTGTCACGCCAGACAAAAAAACAGGGATAATATTCTTATTCTTTTTTAAAGCATAGGCTAGTTCGCATCGCATCCAATCATTCTTAGGATTGAAATTAGGATCCAATGTTCTATCAAATGCATGTTGATCAACAATCAAGATGAAATCTTTGCATTGGTTAATCCTTTCCAAAAGTTGAGTATCAAAATCTCCGTTTCGTAAGGTGTCGATGTCAAAACTAACCTTGTATCCATCTCTGACAAGCAAATCATTTAGATGCTTTGCTGTGTCATAACCACCTTCTCGACGATAGCTTATAAAGATGTCGTATTTCATTTCCGTTTGTTATTAGTAATAAAACGTTGCAAAAATACAAAGATTTCCTGAAAATGCAAAACTTAGCAACTCTTTTTATTGAAGGACTTACTTTTTTATTTGATTTCTGTCCAAAAAGTGTAACAATTGCTGAAAATACGATCCTAATGGGTAAAAGACATCCGAAAAAAAGGATGGCAGGAAAAAAAAGAGGATGGTGCGGAACAGGTTCCACGTAGCCTGACTCTCGAAGAATATAGGGACCTACAAAAGAATTAGGATTATGTCAATAATATTTGTTTACCTCTTCTGGAATGATACAACAGTTCCTGTGGAAGGTGTTGATCTTGAGCATGACACGAGTGCCTCACTGATTGAGAAGATGATCAGCAGTGGTCAGATTCCAAGTCCTGTGCCCAACCGCCGCTATAAGCTTTGGGATATGAACGACAATGATCTGCCAGAGATGGCTACGCTTAGCGAGTTGGGAGTTGAGGATGGCGATGCCGTCATTGTTGTTCCATCACAAAAATAGAGGTATTTTCAAAATAAGTGTAACATTTCTCAGGTTTGATTACCAAATAAGATGAAAACGGCCCCGAAAAGAGAAGGTCAAGGACGGCTTACTTCTATTGAAACCGTTAGTGCTTAGCTGTTCAATTACCTCTCTTTTGTTGTTAGGACATTGTAAACTCTTTCAAGACAGCCCGACAGGAGATAAACCTGCCGGGCTGACTTTATTGGCATAAAAGATGCATGAAAAATGCACTTGCTACGTGTGATGTGATTGATAAAAACCTTAATAATATTTGGTGTTTTCATATAAATATACTACTTTTGTGCGCAGAATGGAATAGTTTGTTTCATAGTCATTGATTATTTCGGTGTAAAATATAATGTTATGGGGTTTAAACCAACAGAAAGTGAGATATATGATATCTCTTGTCCGATGGAATTGTCATTCAACAAAGAACAGTTCGTAGAGGATGTGTTTAATGGTGAATATATAATTGTTGTCGGAGGAGAAGTCATCATGAATAAGGATGAAGAACCATCGGGTGATGTTAATCAGTATCTTCTTCGCCACATCAACCGAAGTCTAGGCCAACACTATAAAGATTATAATGAGTTGGCTCTCCATTCAGGACACGGATTCGACCCTATTCGTAATCTGCTCAATCATAAGGACTTCACATTTGATATGAATGACATATCACCGGAACTAAAGGGCTTCCTGACAACCAGACTCTTCCCGATCGTCTTTACTACAACTTTTGATGGCTATTTGGAAACTTTGATGCGACAGATCTGGGGCCAACGTCTTAGGGTGGTTAATATTGATGATATGAACAGCTTGAGGGATTTCCGCTCTAAGATCTCGGAATATAGGAGTGGAAGGAAATACAACGAACCGACGTTGTTCTATATCTTCGGTAAGGCAACTAACGACGAATCGAAGAAATATGTACATACAGACGACGATGCCATCCAAATAATAGAAAAATGGATGCAGTTGCCCAAGGAAGACCCTATTATGAATTTGGTAAGAAATCGAAAGATCCTGGCTTTGGGCTGTAAATTTGACAACTGGTATTTCCGTTTTTTCTGGTATATCCTAAAAAGAGAGATCAGTAAGTTTAGGGAAGGGCAGGTGGCTTTTATGCTTGATGACAATAATTTGGTCGATCATAAATTGAATGCTTTCTTAAAACAATCAAGGATATTCCGGCATGATAATGCTCGGATATTTATGGCTGATGTCATCAAGGCGCTTAACTCAACAGAAGATGGAACCCCATTCAAGAATTTGATTATGAAGAAGCGGAGAACTGGTGGCATCTTCCTCTCTTATTGTAGCAATGATTTCACTATTGCGAGCCAACTATTCTTTATACTCCGTAAACAAGGCTATCATGTCTGGTTTGATAACAGCAGCCTTTGTGGAGGCGACAGCTATAATCAGGAAATTGAGAAGGCTATAAGAGAGGCAAAGGTGTTCGTTCCGTTATTGACGCCATGTGTGGCAAAAGATATGGAGCTGGGATGCTTTGAATACAAGTATTATGTAAAGGAGTGGAAAATGGCTTGTCAGTTGGGGAACAAGCGTATTATACCCTTGGCCGTTGATGGGTATGATCTTCGTGCTCATTATCATTCATCTGTGTTTGATAGTTTTGTCAACAATGCATTGTCAGGCATTGATTTGATGCAACAGGATGGTTTCAACAAACTGATATTGTCGTTAGATAAGGAATTATCAAAGGAAGGAGGCACATATGAGTAATATTGTTGATAATACCAACAACCCATGGGCTGGACTCTCTTCTTATCAGGATCCGGAAACCACTGATGTCCAGTTGAAATTCTGTGGACGCGATCATGAAAGTTTTGATGTCGCTAATCTGATTGATAACAACATTTTTGTCACACTCTATGGAAGAAGTGGAACAGGCAAGACATCGCTCATAAATGCCGGCGTTTTTCCCAGATTACGTCGTCAGGGCTATTTGCCTATCAGTATCCGGTTAGGAATGGATGCCATAGGACTCAGTCTCCAGCAATGTATCATTTCAAAAATAGTTCAAGGGCTAAGAGACAAAGGGGAAATACATAGAATAGAAGTGGTGGATATGCCTCAAGACGAGCAAGCTGCAGAGTATCTATGGAGCTTCTTTGCCAGGACTCGGTTTGTGGATCTCAAAGGAAAGACGATTTTCCCGGTAATTGTGTTGGATCAATTCGAAGAAGTCTTCCGTAATCGCAGGGATGATGCCGAAGCTCTATTGCGCCAGATCTATTTTATGATGGATGAGAGTCACGAATTGACTGCGCGCACCATTAATGGAGTTCAGTATTCCTATGATTTTAATTTCCGTTTTGTCGTTTCTATCCGTGAAGATGAATTATATCGATTGGAAGATAGTATAGACAATAACTACCTGCCCAATATGAAGCTCTGCCGTTTCCGTTTGCGTAATCTTTCAGAAGAAGGTGCCAGAGACGCCATTCTTACACCAGGTGAGGGTCTGCTGAAAGATAATGAAAAAGAACGGATTGCTAATACCATTATGGATATTGCCCGTAATAAGGAAGATAGAAGTATTAGTGCCAATATCTTATCGCTTATCTGCAGCCGCCTTTTTGTGGAATACCAGCGTGCCGGGGCTCCATATATCAGTCTTTCACTCGTAGATAAATTTGTGAAGGGAAATCCTTTCGTAAAGTTTTATAATGAGGCTACGAAAGGTTTCTCTGACCGCGAGAAATCGTATATTGAAACCAATCTGGTAGATAGTTCGAATCGACGCAATTCTATTCCAGAGAGCGACTTCCTGCTTCACGTAAAAAAAGGTAAATTGCTTTTTGAGGGAGATAGGAGGATTCTGCAGCGTATATCCACGTCGGCCGATGACAACTATCGAGTGGAGCTTATTCACGATTCTTTCTGTGATCCACTGAATGGCTTGAAAGAGAAACGTGAGAAACGGAAAAGATTGAAAATGTTTGCCTATACGATGGCTTTCGTTCTGATGAGTGTGGTCATCGGCTTATATCTCATTGGCAAGAACCGGGAATTGAATGAGGCTAATTCCCAACTTGTTGATTTAAATAATGCTCTGACCAATGAAAAGGATAATACTACAAAAGTAAATGAAATACTTAAAAAGCTAATTTCGGCTGTAGAAATTGCAAATGATAGTATTTCAAAAACAAACGAACAATTGTCAAAGTCAGAGAACGAACTAAAAAAGAAGAACAATGAGTTGATCCTTATGAATCATCAGCTTGAGGAGCAAAAAGTGCAGACCAAAAAAGTGATACATGAAAATGACAGTCTGAGAGATGCGAATAAAATGCTTACTTCCTTGGATAATAAAATAGGTACACAAGAAGCTTCCACTGACGGTAAGTATATTATTGATGGTATTGTATTTTCCAGTGATTCTCTATCTGATGAGCAATTGGTGGAGTGGAGGAAAGCATATACCTCTATCTGTAAGGATGAAATATCGGGCAAGACTGACGGCTATAAAATATCAGAGGATATGATGGAAGATGATCCTTGTCTTGTTTATTTACTATTGAAATCGAAATCTATAGAAACAAAATCAGAAAAACAGGAATGGTTTGATCTATATAGTCTTATGAATCAGAAACAGATTAATAAACTATATAGTATTCTTTATAGAGATACATATAAGTTGGCAGAGATTGAAAAAAAATATGCCAAGAAACATTCATAGAACATAATTTTTATATTGGTCACATTGCTGGTCTTGAATCTATTTTGGAAGGACTCACTTTTTATTGATTCCTGCCAAAAAAGTGTAACAATTGCTGAAATTACTATCCTAAATAAAATGAAAACGGCCCCGAAAAGAGAAGGTCAAGGACGGCTTACTTCCATAGAAACCGTTTAGTGCTTAGCTGTTCAATTACCTCTCTTTCTGCTGCAATAAGTCGGTTGAGTATTGTTACGCATAGTTTATTAGTATTTGTTTTTGTTGTTAGGACATTATAAACTCTTTCAAGACAGCCCGACAGGAGAGAAACCTGCCGGGCTAATCGCGATGGCCAAGTCATCCGCAAAGACGCCCTCTGCGTCTCCTAGGCTGTTATTTGTACTGCGGATTCAACTCCTCTGACAGATTAGAGGTATCAATAGGTTGGGGATATGGTTATTTGTTTTCATAGCTGCTAATTGTTATGTCTCTTGTTGTAGTCCATACGAGTTCGTCATAATATTGAATGTAATCCGGTAGATCTTCCCAAGGTTTCAGATACTTATGCGTTTTCTTCATGTCGCTCGTCTCATCACCATATACATATCCAAGCATTTCGTGAGAGGCATTCCAACGTAGGTGTTCACAAATAGCGAGGTTCTTCTTCTGGGTGTCGTTTAGTTTGTCAAAGTCCTCATTAGTGCTGCTTCTGCTTAATCCCACAAGTCTGAGTTTTGTATCCATATGGTGATAGTTGGCAATATCTTGATTCTCCTTTCTAATAACGCCATTAATATCATCGAGGGTTATTTCTTCTATGTTTTTCTTAACATAATGGCATACGCCATTTCCATTATCAATTTTTACATTTATTTCATGGCGCTGGTTCCACGTAGGAGAACATTTCTCCTGTTTGTCATTTGAAACATATTTTGTGTAAAACATCTTAGCGTGCTCAAGGGCTTCTTCGTCTATTACATTTGTATAGGTGTACAACTCACTATTCGTTCCAAATAAAACTAACTTATTTCCAACCTTCTCGTTATAGAATCTAATAATATCTTCTAGTATTCCTTCGTTCTCTTTTGAATATGAACGGAGGAACAACTTAAAGTATTTCATTTCCATATTAATCTTATAGGCTTTTTCTAATAAGTCGATGGCAAGTTGCATACCAAGTTTATCATCACCAAGTGCAATAACGATATAATTGAGACAGAGAATTCTTTCGTCTATCCACTTCCAAAACTGTTCACTTTGTACGTCCATTTGAAGCAGTTCAAGTTCATTGCTATTTTTGACGGTTGGGACATTGTTGTAGAATGTGCCAATCAATTCTTCCATTTGCTTGTCAATGGCGTAGCATTTAAATGAACTTTTGTTTCCATTAGAATCAGGAAGGGCTCCAAACTCATATAGGAATCGGACTGCATCACGCCCTGTTGAGTCGAAACCGATGACTAATGCTTCAAATGGAGTGACGGCTATAGCTTTATCTGTATTGATATCCACAAAACTGACGGGCTGATAGTTTACGTTTTTCTTTAAAACTTGAATCGCCAAGTTTGCCGAATCTATGAGGTAAACGTTTGGCAGAGTCTCATCACTTTTCACGTAGGCCAATTTTTCAAGTACACTATTCTCCTTGTTTCTTCGAGCTAGACAGTAGATATTCAAATGCTGACAGTTGCTTAATGCTTCGTCTTCCTTTTCGATGGCTTTGAGTAATAAAGACGTTAATTCAACATTCTTCTTTTCATCATCGGAAAGAAAGAATATGCGAATGTGCTTGTCCTTTGATTTGGTGATAATGCCGGCAAGACTCTTTAAAGCTGCAGACTTAAAGATATTATGAGGCCGTTTACTATTTTCCTCCACAGACAGTTCGTCAGCGCAATATGTGATAATGGCATCCTTGTTTTCCTCAATTCTCCGGATTCTATCTTTACGGAGCCTTTGTCCGTTGATAAGTGTAGAGAATGAAAATTGCTGGTTTCCTTGGGCAGCATCTTGAAGCGTTCCAACAAAAATAAGCATTCCACCATCTGCTAACACTTTCTCTTTAAATGTCTTATCTTCAGCGAGGGTGATTGAGTTCTGATTCATCCCCCAAAAGACATACAAATCCTGTCCTTTGGCATTTCTCAATTTCAACCATGAAACGATTTTTAGTCCTTCGAAGTTGATGATGAAAATGGCACTAACGAGAGCGGCAAGGAAATGAATGATAGCAAAGATTCCCAAAAACAAAGATGATTCCTTGACACCATCATAAACAAAATACTGTAAATCTGATTGCAGTGCAAACATCCCGATGGAAGACAATAGTGAGCGGAAAGTCAAGGCTACGATGTTCAACTCTTTATCGTAATAGAACCAATAGCCTATGAAATAGATGACAAAGCCAGCTAACAAAACTACAGCGGCCAACCATTTTAGGTTGCCAATGATTTTCGTTAATAATTTACGTGATGTCAGTATCGTACCTATTATAACAAGTATAGCCACAAGAATCAGTGTGGTGACTATTGGTATGGGGATTGTTAAATAGTCTGTCATAACAAAAGTCTTTAATTACGCTGCAAAAGTAATGAATAATAATGAATCAACCAAATGCCTTCAATGGCGCTACAAAGATACCAAAAAGCTTTCAAACTGTCATCTCGCCCCAGATAACCTCCTTCGGGTTGGGGCAGCCAGCAAACATGTCAACCTTGTTCACGTTGCTTGTGTCAGAATCCGCTTAGACAATGACCCATTAAGCTTGAATAGTAAGAACACATATTCTTCAAGTTCCTAAATAAGCATTACTCTCTTTTATTGTATTGTTCTGAAGTAAACCCAATTTTTGGTATTCTCCTGTTTATTCCCGTTCCTTGTAAGGCATCACGAACACGCTCATATTGTTTTACTATATCTGGTTGAATAGAAGGTGGAGTCATTTTTAATGATTCTTCGATTATTGATTCGCTAATTGGTACATTTTGTAGTCCTGCATTCATTGCGGCGTCATTAACGATATAAGCAATGTCACTAGCTATATAACCTTCTGTGTTCTTCGCTAATTTGCGTAAATCTATTTCTTCGGTTGGACGGTCTTGGAGGTGTAGCTTAAACATTTCATATCTTGCGTCTTCATCTGGCATAGGGATATATACCATTTTATCGATACGACCTGTCCTTAAAACCGCAGGGTCAATTTTGTCTGGTCTGTTAGAAGTCGCTATTACGAAAATTCCTCGGTGCCCGCAGTTATTCATTTGCGATAGAAATTCATTAACTTCTCCTGATGTTTGCTGCATCATATCTGTTCTTTCTGGAACAACAGCATCAAACTCATCAAAACATAAGATCGAAGGCTGATTCTTTTGTGCAGAGTCAAAAAGAGCAGCGATCTTTTCTTGTGTCCCATGAACATAAGTACTCGCAATATCGCTTGCTTTTACCATCATAAAATTAAAACCTGCTTCTTCTGCAAATTTTTCTGCAAAGAATGTTTTTCCACAGCCTGGAGGGCCATAAAGAAGCATGCCATTTGGTAAAGATATTTTATATTTGTGTGCTTGCTCTTTATTTTTTAACCAAAAAAGAACTTTCCTTCTTAGGCTATCTTTGAGAGTTGCCATTCCTGCAATATCTGCAAAACCATTTCCTTGCGGTTTTGTAGCTTCCACAGGGGATTCCTTTTGCTCTTTGTGCTTATCCTTTTCTATAGTCTCCAATCGATGCTGTTTGGTTGATATCAGTTTATCTATTTCATCCAATTGATTTATGTCTTGAACGATCTCATTTACATCTTGATATCGTTTAGCACATTCAGAAGAAAACCCTTTTTCAAAAATATGTTTCAATTTTTCGTTAATATCTTTTCCTGAAATAGCTGTTGAGGAGTTTCGACTTTTCAGGATAGATTCTATTCCAATATTATTATCTGTTTGCCATGGTGCTTTTCCTGTTATTAATTTGTATAATAAGGCAACTAACGAAAAAGTATCGGAGCACTTGGTTTGAATTCCACCAATAGCTTCGCTCGCTGTGTAGAATATATCAGACTCTTTGACATCATAAACATGTTTTTCGTTTCCTTCTCTACAACTATTTCCTAAATCTATAATTGTTGGAGAAAGATGGTCATCTATTATAATATTTGATGGGTTTATTTTATTGTGGAGGACCCCATTGTCATGCATGTACGAGACGCCATTCAATACCTCTTTAATTATGCAGACTGATTCGGCAGTAGATAATTTGCCATTATGATTAACATAGTCCTCAAGCAATTCGCCTTGATAATATTTTGTAATCATAAAATGGTAGACCTTATCTACAGCCGAAACTTCTCCTTTGTCTATGAATCCTATGATATTCCGATGTGAGAGATCCATGCAGTTAAGAAACTCCAAAACCTCCTTGTTGTCATATAACAATTCCTTGGGAGTATTCGACATGTCGTATATTTTCAGAAAATACGGGGTGTTATTTTCGTCAACTACTTTGTATGCCTCATAGAATCCATTGCTTGAGATAATGGATTCGACGACGTACCCCTTTACACATTGGCCTTTATCTAAAAAATTCATAGTCTTATTTCCTTTTTATTGCATTTTAGCGTAAAATTTCATGCGTCCACCATGAAGAATAGAGAACAGACGCTCCATAAAATCGTCAAGTTCAGGTGTAGAATCAATAAACATTTCTGTCATCAACCACACAGAGCCGCCATCTTGAATGACGACTTTAAGACACTTAATTTCTCTTGTAAGAGAATTGGCAATCTCTAATACTTTGACTTTCTCACCAGGTTGAACATCATAAATACCAGGCATAATCATTTGAAAATACAAAGGATCATTACCATTGTTTGCAATGATAAAGTTGGCTCCTTGATACTTAAAGGCCAATCCAAAAACTTCTTCTTCGAATTTAATTCCATTGTTCTGAAGCCATGTTTTGTAAACTTGCATATACTGTAATTTTTTGCTCCAAGCGACTCCAGAACTTGGAAAGTTATAATAATGTTCAACATACAAATAAAAACGTGGAGCCAATCCTGTGCCCGATCCACATTTTGAAAGGTCTCGCATCGTACTAATTTGTCAAACTGAGCAACGCTGAAAGCCCCACACCAATGTATATAAAACAACACATTTTGTTGATGTGCGTATACTACACTTTCAAGGGGCGCTCCCGTTGTTTTTTTTCTAACCATCAGTCCGAATTTACGAGATTCTCAGAATATAAAACCCAAGCGTCCAGAAAACGCCTTTATTATGTATGTGTCCCCCCGTTATGAGATTAACCCATAGGGCTTTCTGCATTTGGAAAGACGCTACAAATTTACTAAAAAAATTGTAAATAACTCATTTTTTGGTGATTATATACTTGTTGTCACAAACAGATAATTTTTGTATTAGTTTCAGAAAATTCCTAACGTGTGTTAGATCCGTTTATATAAAGCCTAATTAGTCCTATAATTATACTGAAAATGTAATTAAAATTGGCATAATTAAAAACTTTTTCGTATCTTTGCAGTATAATAATTAACAAATGAAGAAGATATGAAGAAGATTGATTACGCAAAGCTCAACAGTCTGATTAAGGTAGCAGACTATTTCGATTCAGAGAAGAAGTGCCAGCAGATTCTTGAAGATTCATACTGGGGCGACGACGTCATCTGCCCTAAGTGCGGCAAGCATCACTGCAAGATGTCTGAGTCTGGTCGCTACCACTGCACAAAGTGCAATCACAATTTCAGTTGTACTGTAGGTACAATCTTCGAGAACTCGAAGTTGTCTCTTCGCCAGTGGTTCTTCGCAATCTATATGATAACGTCTAACAAGAAGGGCGTCAGTTCGTGCCAGTTGGCTCGTGACCTCGACATCACCCAGAAGACAGCGTGGCATATTCTTCATAAGATTCGCTCAGTCTTCTCTCAGAACGACAGCAGTGCTCTCACAGGTACTGTAGAATGTGATGAGATGTATCTCGGCGGTGCAGAGGACAACAAGCATAAGAACAAGAAGACAAAGGGCACTCAGGGTCGTTCTACGAAGACGAAGAAGCCAATCTTCGGTATGATTCAACGTAGTGGTAAACTCGTTGCTATGGCTGTTAAAGACACGAAAGCAGAGACACTGATGCCTATCATCAAGCAGTTCGTTGCAGAGAACACTGTAGTCTATACAGATGAACTAAAGTCATACAACAGACTGAGCAAAGAGAACTACTCTCATGGCGTTGTTCACCACAATGAAAACGAGTTCGTTGTAGATGACATCTATACGAATACAATCGAAGGCTTCTGGTCACACTTCAAGAAAATGGTGTTCGGTACATATCACTTCGTGTCGAAGAAACATTTGCAGCGTTACATTGACGAAGAGGTTTATCGCTGGAATACTCGCTTGATGAGCGAGTCAGCGAGATTCAAGGATGTGTTCTCGAAGTCGCTGACCCGATGTGACTACAAAGCGGTTGTTGCTGCTTATTAAGCGTCTTCTACAACTTTATATATGAATTCGAAACCTAGCTTTGGTGCTACGCTTTTCATCTTCTTTGCAAGCGTATAGCCGTTTGTCGTACCTTTGAAACAAGCACGATATATTTTTTCAATCATATCATCTAATCTATCAAATGTATCTTTCGTCACATTTTTAGCCCATTCTTTATTTGTTTTGCCGGCTCCCTGAACTTTTATAAACAAACTGTTTAAACTCTACGAAGTTGCATCTAAGAATGCACTATAGAAAAACATAGAATCTTCTTTTGATGTGCTTTTTATACCAAACCTGATTTTGATATCATTCTTTTCATCAAGATACTAATCTAACACATAACCGTCTTTGATAACGGCTTCGTTAATTTGACGCTTAACCATTTTAGCGATGTCTGTCATTATGCTCTCATAGAGAGATTTCTTTTCGTTGTATGTCATAATATATTTTGAATTTTCTTTTTTAGAATCCTAAGAAGTGTTATAGTTTGCATTATTTATTTCATCGGAATCCTAAGAATTGTTATTTTCTGTATTTATTTTAGTTTTATAGTTGTTCAATATGAAATTTCTTAGTACCTTTGCAATCTCTCCTTGATGCTAAGGTGAAGTAGTTTTACTATCATGAACCTGATTAGATACGACGGCATCAAGGAGTTTCTTTTTTAATTCTACTTCGTGTACATATAATCTTTTTGTTGTAATATTGCCTATTACTACGACAACACAAATATAATCAACTCCAGCTATTGTTATTGGGGCCGAAATCATTCCTGTGGGTTGGTATTTGCCATGAATATTATGATAATCGAACTACAATATAACTATACCATTTTCAAGAACATCTTTTATTGCAGCAAATGCAGATCTTTTTAAATTGCCAATACCATGTGCTTTGTCACTCTTTATGCCCTTTTTATCTAATATTACATCACCAAAAGAAGAATGTGCAATTCCTCCTTGTTTAGCGAAGAACTCTGTAACCTGTTCTACGAAAGTTTTTCCCATTATGGGTTCGAATTCGTGTCCAGTCAATTGGCAAACAGACTACCCATATAACAAATCTTTACACTTTGCCATCTGAAACAAATCACTTCATTTATTAACGTTTTCCAACTTTATGATTCTCTCATATATGTCTTCTACCATATCACCGATTTTCTTTTGACGCTATTCTATCCTCTGAACATATTCTTCTAGCATATCACCGATTCTCTTTTGACGTTCTTCTATATTATGAACATATACTATGAATTCTTTCCATGACTTACAAAAACCTTTCCAATACTGTATGTTTAAATCATCTGAAGATGATGTGTCATCTTCATTTATCTTTTTTTTAACCGTTTTAGCGACGTCTTTCATTATGCTTTCATATAGAGACTTTTTTTCATTGTATGTCATAATCTATGATATAAAATAATTTCTTTATATGTTTAAATAAGCGAACCACCATTCGATATAATACTCTTTAGTTTTGAAATATTATATCGAGCCATAGTAATATGTTTAGGAGAACAACCATTTTTTTGAAGATTTCTTGCCGATTCTTCATAATCTTCGAGCACAATAAAGAATGTTCTGTTGAAAATGCTCTTGTCAATACTAGAAAGGTCTTCATATTTCAGACTGTCTGTAATCATCACAATAGGCGCTTTTGTTTTAGTTGCTGCTTCTTTAAGCACATCAACAATTTCTGTACCACCACTAAATTTATAAATATGATTTGAAATCTCTTCTTCGCTATTGTCAATATCAATAGCTGGTGCAAGTTTTGATGTAAATGGAGATAATTTTGCTTTATAATTATAACCAATTGTATGTTTGATAATTGGAAGCAATAATTCGTATACTTGTAATTTTATTGAACCGCTAGCATCAGCAAGAATATATAAGAACTTACTATTGTTTTCTGCAAGCAAATTATCTATACCGTTTCTAATTGAAGCGCTGTCTATCAAATCTGTTAAATCCTGATACGAACTTTCGTACAGCATACTATTGTCAACTTCATTAATCTTATGCTTAACAGTCTTAGCGACTTCTTTCATAATGCTCTCGTAGAGCGACTTCTTCTCGTTGTATGTCATATTGTATAATCTGAAATATTTTCTCTATTTATCGTCGAAAATATTTCAGAGAAATCAATTTTGACAAATCTTAGATTTTTGTGACAACAGGTATATAATCACCCATTTTTTTGAGGAAAAACTTCAAAATATAATGCATTTTTTATAAATAAGTACTATTTTCTCTTTCAAAATTGGAATGCTAATAGGAAAAGAACTGTGCCAGTGGAAGGTGTTGATCTTGAGCATGACACGAGTCCACTAGCTGATTGAGATAAACAAAAGTATTAAAAAAGTATAACGTTATCAAAAAAGGTCTATGTAGACGTTTGAAGTTCTTGAAAATAACTATCTTTGTAAGCAAAAGTGTGTCACGATGACAAGATAAAAAAATGACTAATAATATCAATAACCGCCAGATGCCCATTTTTATATCCTCAACATTCCAGGATATGCAGAAAGAACGGGATATCTTGATGAAGCATACTTTCCCTAAGTTGAAAGAACTCGCTGCACGTCAGTTGGTAATACTGACACCGATTGATCTCAGGTGGGGAGTCACACAGGAAGATTCTAAGTCGGGAAGAGTCGTAGAGCTTTGTTTGCAGGAAATAGACAGGTGCCGACCATTCTTTATCGGAATACTGGGCGGACGCTATGGCTGGTGTCCCCGGCTTGACGATTTCTCGGGCAATACAATGCTGTTAGATCAATATAAGTGGCTCAGAGAAGATATCAAGAATGGAAGAAGTCTTACAGAAATAGAAATGCAATATGCAGTCCTGCGCCGACAGGACCATGGCTATGCCCTCTTTTTCATCAAGTCTCCCTCAAAGGAACCCACATTAGAGGATGGCAGGGTAAGGAAACTGGCAGACAGTATCATATCAAAGGGAACCAACTTAAAAGAATTGACGGGAAAATATCCGGAGACCAACCATGAACAGCGGTGTTTCTATTCCTATTATGATACACCTGAAGATCTTGCCATGAAGGTGGAAGAAGCGTTTGTCGCATTATTCCATGTTCTTTTTTCCGAGAATGATAATCTGGACGAGTGGACCAGAGAAAGGACGGCACAGCAGGCATATCTTCAGGAACTAACCGATGTATATGTGCCGACCGTGAACAATGAGCACATCTCCTATTCCTTGGATCGGATGAAAAACAGGTTCGAAATGTTATCTAGCTACGAAGAATGCTCTTACGGAAAGAGTGCGTTCATTGCCAATTGGATTAGGGAAAGGCAGAAAAGTGACACATGCGATATCGTTTATCATTTCACCGGTGTTGGGTATTTGGATGGGAATTACAAGAAAATCTTGAAACGTCTGTACCTTGAAGTCTCCGCCATATACGGAGAAAAAACACCAGAAGAGGATGATAATGTGTATGACCGAGATTATGGCCGCATGTTATCACGGCTTCTTCAAAAGACCGTGAATAGGAAGCCTCTTTTCATTATCTTGGACGGGCTACAGCATCTATCGGACTTTGACGGTTCGAAAAGGCTTGACTGGCTTCCAACTATTCCTGAAAACGTGTCAATGGTCTTCACGTCTTCCTCCCAAGATGCAAGCTATGAATCGTTTCGAAGGCGCTATGGTGCTGCACATATCCTGTTTCCGTTTGAAGAATCGGAAGAACGACTTTTTCTCAGCAGGTATCTTGAGAAGTTTGGGAAAAGGTTTTCTCCTGCCCAGTCAGATCGGATTATATCTGCGTATGCCTCGGCTAGCCATCCTCCGATAGGCCAGAAGAGCGTTCTGACTTTAAAGTCGCTGCTTAACGAACTAGTGGTATTTGGCTCCTATGAGCTTTTGGATGAACGGATAGCCTACTATTGTGAGGATAACCTAAGCCTATTCTTTCCGCGAATGTTTGAGCGCTGGGAGAAGGATTTTGGTGCTGATATGGTACGGCATGTCTTGAGCTTTATTGTGTTTTCCAGGGCTGGACTATCTGAGGCGGAGATACTTGACTTGACGAAGGCCACGCCCAGTCAGTGGTCTGGTATCTATTATTCCGTCTCTCATCTGCTGACATTGAAAGGCGGAAAATACTACATAGACAAGGATGCCATCGCCAAGGAGGTGGCAAAGCGCTATGACCCATGGGAAAAGGACGTCCGCCTGACTATCGTCGGGTATTTCAAGGACTCTGTGGACTATAGGGCCGTGGAAGAGTGCCTGTTTCAGTATTACAAACTGCAAGATTATGATTCCCTTTATGACAGACTTATCAAGGTGGATGTCTTTTCGCACCTGTATGATAGTGGCGGAATTGCAGAACTGTTGCCATATTGGAAAACCCTGCATGCCTTTTATGGTGGGCGGAGATATAGGATCGCAGACTATGTAAATCAGGATACTCCTTTGGAAGAGAAATATGCACGTACTTTGGCAGATATTGCCCAATTCGCCAAACAGATTCTAGGGGACGAGAATGCAGCAAGACTCCTATTCATGAAATCTAAAGGTATTCTGGAATCCGTGGCATATGATGATTATCGTACGTCAGCAGCGGTATATTCAGGACTGGAAAATTATGACAAGGCTCTTGAAAGCATTGACAAGGCAATAGAATACGCTAGAATGTCAGATCCTGATATTACAGAAGACCAGTCCTATATAGAACTGATGTCCGAGAAGGGCAGCATCCTGTTCATGATGGGTAAGACACGTCAAGCTCTGGAGATATGGAAACAAACATTGGATATGGTTGTATTGACTGCTGGAGAGACCAGCCTGCCGGTATCCGCAGTCTGCCGTAACTTGGCTGCTGCATATCAGGCACTTGGAGATGATAACCGTTGCAAGGAATTCATCGAGAGGACGATGTCTATCATCGGGAAGACCGTTGGCGAGGAGCATGTTCACATGGGTGATGCCCTGTTCCTCTATGGAACCTACCATGAGGGAGTCGGTCATCAGGTGGAAGCCCTGAACTTTTACCACAAGGCTCTTAAGATCTATCAGGAATGGTATTCTGAAAATCATATTATAGTGCTTCATACCAAAGAGACCGTCGCAAGGATGGAACACTCTCTGCCTGAGAATGAGTTCTTGTGCATTTTGGACTTCTATGAAGGGATTGCCGATGACCTGTACCTAGTAGGGGAAGGTCGGGAAGACGGCATGCCGGAATATGAATATGCATTCAGGTACAAGCACGATTGTTACATAGGTCAGGACAGATACGTGTATGGGCCCTACAGTAACCATATATATATATGTGTGGACCAGTCCGGAAGATATGTCAGTTGCGGTAAAACCATGGATAACCTGCGTGATGCGCAGGTTGACTACTTGGTGAATCTATGTACTTTTTATAAGGATTATTGCGCATACAAGAATATTGAATAATGGATTTTGAATGATGTTATGTTAGACCCGTTAATATACAGTCCCGACAGAAAGACCGTCACAGGTATCCGTGACAAATCCGCCACAGAAGTTGTTATTCCAGAAGGTGTCACGGCCATCGGCATCTGTGCCTTTCAGGATTGTTCTTTCCTGAAAACCATTACTATACCCGATAGCGTTACGGTCATTGACAATTATGCTTTCAAAGGATGTTCTGCCTTGACGGCTTTCAACATATCTGCCAGTATGACCAATATCGGTAACTATGTGTTTGAGGGTTGCACGGCATTAGAGACGGTCGAGTTTCACTCCCCAGTAGTAGAATACTGGTTCTCTCAGATAGGAAGTATCCGGAGGGTTATCTTGGGTGAGGAAGTGACAGGAATAGGTGCCTATGCTTTCTATAACTGCTCTGGTCTTACAGAGATAATCATTCCTCATGGTGTCGAATCTATTGACGACAGTGCCTTCAGAGGCTGTGTCAGTCTGACCTCCATCACTATACCTGCTAGCGTAACGTCCGTCGGAGAGTCTGTCTTCTCTCATTGCATGGCTCTGGAGTCTGTGTCGCTTCATTGCCAGGAGATTGGATCCTGGTTCTCTAACATGAAAAGCATCCGTACTGTCAGTATGGGGGAGGGGGTAAAAGTGATAGAAGAGGATGCCTTTTATCACTGCAGTGGCTTGGTCTCGGTCAATATTCCGGATGGCGTAGAGAGAATAGGTTACAGCGCTTTTGAGGGCTGTATCCAGTTGACTTCCGTCAACATTCCTATCGGTATGGTTCGAATAGAGCCTTCTGTCTTTTCTGGTTGTATCGGTCTGAAGAGCGTAGTCATCTCTGAGGGCGTGACGTCCATCGGTTCATGTGCTTTCATGGGATGTTCAGCCTTGACGTGCGTGGCTATACCTGGCAGTGTGAGGGAGATTGGTACGCAATCCTTCGAAGGCTGCACAAGTCTGGTTTCCTTTGACATTCCTGAAAGTGTGACGAGCATCGGGGAGAAAGTCTTTTTTGGTTGTTCCTCTCTGACAAACGTCAACAACTACGCAAAGATAAAGAATATTCCCAGCGAGACATTCTCTGGTTGTATAAACTTGGAGTCCGTCATAGTACCCAGTACGGTGGCCTGGATTGGATACAAAGCTTTCGAAGGCTGCTCCAACTTGGTTTCCCTAGAACTTCACTGTTCTGTCATAAATGACAGTTTTAAAGGAATGAAAAGAATAAAAAGCGTTGTGATAGGCGAAGAAGTCTCCGTCATAAAACCTTTTGCTTTTTCTGATTGTAGTAGCCTTGCCATAGTTAGCATTCTTCCAGGAGTGACGGAGATTGGGGAAAACGCATTTTCTTATTGTTCACGGCTGTCATCCATCATTATACCGTCTGGTGTAAAGACCATTGGGGATGATGCTTTCTTCGGATGCTCTGAAATGAAGAGCGTGAGTTTGCCGGACAGTTTGATCCATATTGGTGAAAGGGCCTTTGCCGTGTGCAAGAGCCTGACCTCAATAAAAATCCCTGTAAGTGTCATGGAAATGGGAACGAGAGTGTTTGCAGGTTGTAGGGACTTGGCCACCATAGAGGTCGATCCTGACAATCATTACTTTGATTCCCGCGGGGACTGCAATGCCGTCATCAATACAGCATCTGGCATACTGGTTGCGGGATGCAAGGGGACAAACATCCCGGATGGAGTAAGACGCATTGGTGAAGGGGCATTTTACTTTTGTCCAATAGCAAATGTGTCTCTACCAGCTAGTGTGACGAAGATTGAAATGCATGCATTTAGAGGATGCCACAGTCTCTCTGTCATCAAGGTGAGCCCTGATAATCCTGTCTTTGATTCCCGTGACAATTGTAATGCAATTGTCAGTTCGGCATCTGATATGCTGATAGTCGGATGCGGGAAAACAGTCATACCCCGGAGCGTGAAGGCCATCGCAGATTATGCATTCGATAGTTGTACGAATTTGATTTCCCTTGACATCCCTGAAGGGGTGACTAAGATAGGAAGGGCTTTTATCGGTTGCTCTCAATTATCTGCGGTTAGCATCCCAAACAGTGTAGAATTCATAAGCGGAGGTGCTTTTGAGGACTGTACCGGACTTCCAGTAGTGGATGGAATCATATATGCAGATGACTTTCTTGTCGGTGTGTCCGACAAATCTTCGGAAAAGTATTGCATCAAGGAAGGCACTCGTATCATAGGCTCTTCGGCTTTCTCTGAGTGTAGGAATATGGCTTCCATACATATTCCAGACAGCGTGGTGAGAATATGCGACAACGCCTTTAATCACTGCAGCTCGCTGAAAGCCGTCACGATACCGGACAAGGTTAGGAGCATAGAATATGAAACCTTCTCCAATTGCGAGAGTCTGAGTTATGTATCCATACCCGATAGTGTAAGGAGTATTGACGACTATGCCTTCTCGTGGTGCAGCAGTCTGGAATCCGTCACCATTCCAGATGGTGTGACAGAGATTGGAAGCGATGCTTTCCTTGAATGCACTGCCCTGAAAAGGGTGACCATTCCGGATAGTGTGACAGAATTATGGAATAGTGCGTTTGAAGGTTGTACGTTTTTGGAGGACATTGTTCTGCCGGAAGGTTTGACAGAAATTAGAGGTCGTATGTTCCAAGGGTGCCAGGCACTAATGTCCATTTGCATACCAAAAAAAGTGAAGAAGGTAGGCGAGAATGCTTTCTCTGGTTGTTCACGTCTTACGTCGGTCTGTCTCCCAGACGGCCTTAAGGAAATAGGGAACGCAGCCTTTATGGAGTGTGGTGCGTTGACTTCCATTGTTATACCTGGTAGCGTGACTGATATCGGATATAATGTGTTTAGTGGCTGTTTTTCACTGAAGACTGTTCATTCGAATATGAAGAGCCTCACGGATGAAACCTATGTCTACTTAAGTATGTCGTTTACTGGAGACGACGGTATTGTTCAGAAGGAGGATAGTACCTGTTATCATATCAATCATAGGGCATTTGACGGCGTCAATGCTGATAATGTCACCTTTTATGTCCCTGCGGGAACTGAAGACATCTATCGTAGTCATCCTGCCTTTGCCCACATCAAGCATATCTTGCCCGATGACAAGGATAAGTCCACGCTGTATCCAATATTCATTTATGATGATAGCAGGAACATTGTCATCGGCATCAGGGATAAAGGCATTGCATCTCTCACTATCCCCCCAGATGTGAAGGTCATTAATGACGGAGCCTTTGCAGGCTGTTCTTGCTTAGAATCCATTAATGTTAATTCCGGTAATACGGTCTATGATTCCCGAAATGGATGCAGTGCTGTCATAGAGACAGAATCGAACAGATTGATTGTAGGATGTATGAATACCATCATTCCTACAGAGATTACCACGATAGCTCCTAGTGCATTTTACGGCTGTACTGCGTTAGAAAACATCTCGATACCTGGCAGTGTAAACAAGATAGGTGCCAATGCTTTCTGTGGCTGTTCGGGTCTCACGGAACTGCATATCTTTATCAAGCGCCCCAATAGAATAGCCGTTAGAGCAAATGAGTTCAGTGGCGTCGATTTTGATCAGTGCGTTCTGTTTGTTCCGGAAGGTAGTGAGAACTATTATCGCGACCATCCGGCTTTCAGACGGTTCAAAATTATAAAGACAATGTAATCATTCATTCTCGTGATACAGTTTTATTTCCTCTTTGAGCTTATCCATGATATATTCTCTGTCTTCCTTGTTCTTGATCATGCCAGCCCGGTCTAACATATCCTTTTGTTGCTGAGTGTTATCCGGAACAAGGAAGATCGTTAGGGAATCTCTCTCCCGGGCTCTCAGCATCCATTTGAAATACGCCTCCGGACTTCTGAGATAAATAGACTGAATCGCGATGGCCAAGTCATCCGCAAAGACACCCTCTGCATCTCCCAGGCTGTTCCATTGATCAAGGGCTGTACTATCTGACAGAGGGATTCGGCTCAATTCATACATTTTCCACAAGAATCTGTACTGACAATCGTTAAGACTATCGACAGTGCCCTCCTCTCTCACTTCTGTGGGCCGCACATGAAACTTCCCTGCAGGGTCGACAAACACCCGATTCATCTCCGTTCTCTTAAAATGATCGGCTTGAGTCATTTTATTCCACACACAGATCACTCTGTCTGATACTAATTGATACTCCACCTGTTGTGTCTCAGGCTCCTCTTCTTGCGAGAAATCACATCCGAATCCCAGATTCATACCATCAAGAAGCTTCCCCTTCCGATCATAACTGACAAGATAGTCATCAGTAGAATAGTTGAGGTTGCCCACTCTGAAAACACACAAATGTACATCACCATAGACAGCAAGATCCTCACGCCGGACCTCACCCCTTGGTTCCTCATAAGACGGAATATAGACTTCATCAAGCAGGCTGTCATAGTTGACAGCGGGACTACATGAACTAAGGCAAAGTGACATCATCATCATTGCCATCATACTGTTCTTAAAATGAATCATAGTTTTCATAATCGTTTACTATTAATTATTTATACTTCATTATATTTCCCAAGCAAAACCGATAGAAAGGTCCCACTTCTTTTCCATATTACTTATTTTCGGGGCATAGAGATACGCTCCTGATAGGTTCATCCGGAATGACTCTGAGAATGGGATCGACAAAGTAAGACCTGGTTTCAACAAGAGTCCACGATTGTATTCATCGTAAACATAATCTTCTTTATAACCACAAGTAATTGCTTGATTGGGTAGGTCCGGAAGTGATTTTTCTATTTTCTGATATTCAAACATGAATACGTCATGAGCCTTCTCAAATTCGTATCTGTTAACGGAGATGGCATACCCAATACCAGCATCCAATCTCAGGAAATCAGTTAGCCAAAGCCCAGTGTTAAAAACCAATGCCATGAAGTGATGCGATTTTTTATAGTCGCCCGTATGAGGATATGCCTCCAGATAGTCATCATCACCAGGGCTATATGTTTTAACATTTACGTGATAACCCTCATCAATATAGTCACGTTCACTGTGGCTACTTGTTTCATTCTGTGAATCATTACCTGAGAACTTGTAAGTCGGAGAAAAAAAGATGCTAAAGCCGATGCTTATGCGGGTGTCTTCGATGGACGCCCTATATGTCAGGCCGTAATTCTCTTTGTCAAGATAGTGTGCATTGATCTCATTCCAATCATTATAATTAGTCAAAGTAAACTTGAATGGTTTTACCGGATGCTTTTCCTGATTGAATTCCACCCATAAGACTCTGCCACTATTATGCTGTTTCAATTTCAGGCTCAACTTCCGCTCTTTACGTGATGAATTCGCTGGAATCCTCCCGCTTACTTTTGTCCCATACTTCTGAGTACTAATCAGATCAGATCTGTAAGTCTCAACCGAGAAGTCAACATCTTTTTCATCTAAGACCCGCGAATCAATACCTTCGTATTTTATATATGTGGTTACCTTTGATCTCACATTCAAATTAAAACTACTTCCTTTATAAGAAACCATACCATAAGGATTCTTTTCTACAGAGAACTCATAACGTTCTTCTGTCTTTGGATAGATCTTAACCAACGACGTATCCATTTTGACAGCCAGAATTTGTAGTTTTTTTCCGCTCTCCCATTCCTCATCATAGGCAATGTCCATACTGACAGACTTCCTTTTGCTCTTCCATGTGTCATCGAGCGAGATACGTTCCAGGAACCCTTCAACCTGATATACATTCCCCATATCCGCTTTCTTTTCGATTTTAGTCAAGGTAAAGGAGTGTGCGATACGTTCATCAACCATCACTTTGTTCCTATATGTCACCAGAAAATCTTCGAGCTCCATTTTCTTTCCATTGAATCTGAACACCTCTCCAGAGAACTGCTCCGCGAACTTTTCCGGGTCGGATGGATCGGTGTCATCCACCATATACGAAACTGCAGAGAAAAACGAATTCAATTCAAAAGTCGCGTCTGCTCTGACATTGTAAATGTTTGCCGCATTAGCTGTCATGGCTACCAGGCAAATAACAACTGCGATAATTCTCTTTTCCATAATCTTTTAAATTTATTTGTCGTTTTCCTTATTTGGAATGATATAATGGCAGTTGTTACACTTTTTTAAATAAAAACGGCCTGACAGAAAAATGATTCTGTCAGGCCGACGGATTGAAGTGTTTAGAATCACTCACCCAAAGGTCTCTTCTCGATGACATAGCCCATCTTATAGAGCATGCGCAGAGTATCGTATGCCATGTCGCGATCGTATTGCTTCTCTGAGTCAAAGAGCTCACAGTACGGTACAAGGTCCTCATGCGTCTTTTTCTTATCATCAATCGTATCGCCATACACCCAGCCTTCTTCCATACGCTGGCGTGACCATTCCTCATGCACATTCTCGGCAATATACTCCCTCAATTTCAAAATGTTTTCTGGAAGTTTCACGGATTCAAGATTTTCCGGATTAGCGATATAATTACCATCCGCATTACGCTTGTTCGGATGGAAATCATAGCCTAAATCATACTTTTTGACAATGCTATAGCCCATCTTTACCAAAAGCTTCAGGGTATTAATCGTAGTCGTATAGTCTGTAACTCTTTTCTTTTCATCCTTCATTTCTGAATAGGGTAACATATAGGGCGAGATTTTCTTATCCTTGTCACGCTCGGGCCCGTATATCCAACCTCCTTCCTGTCTGAGCTTAGCCCACACCTCATGGGCATTCTCCATCAGGATGGGAGCGAGAGCCTCAAGTTCCTTATTAAGCGGAACGGCAGAAAGATCTTCGGGGTGTGGGGTATACGGACGTCGGCCTCGCAACGTGATACTTACCATATAGTAATGGGAGGATTCCCATTGCTCCATCAGTTCTGAATGCGTCAGTGTTGTAATGCTATATCCCCTTCCGGGATTAAAAACTTCAACCGTCTCTGCGGTTATATCCGTCACTACAATGGCGTGGTCGGCCTCCTCACCACCCTGACTCACGGCTAGGATGACATGACAACCTGTTTCCAATTCATAACTCAATTGCTCAATAGGCTGCCACTTCATTGAATCGCGGGTAAACCTAGCTAATGAGAACCTCACACCTTCTGGTGTCTCGGAGTTTTCTATGAGTCTGCCTATATTATATAGAGGCGTACCTTCATTTACTCGCCATCCTTCTACTTCGGCATCAGTTTTTAGCTCGGTCAAACTACGGCTTATACCATATTTCTCAAGTATAAACTGCTCACAGCGAATTACACAATCGTTGGAGTCGTTCTTAGCTGCGAAACGCTCGATGGGGAGTGCAAAATGTTGGAAAAGCCAAATTTCGTCCTTCTCATGCTGATTATTCTCCCACATCTTAACAACTGTGCAGACACTTTTCGAACGCGGGTTCTCCGTCGGCATCTTTTCTATTTCCGTTCTAATTTTCCTAACGAGCGTTCTGATATGCTCATACTTCCTCTCAGCCGCTACAACAGCAAGCCACTCATCAAAATTCACCTCTTTCCTGACATACTTGATCAGTAGTTCTGGTGTGATTATTGTTATATCATTGTCTTTCTTTGCCATAATTGTATCTCTTTTATTCTGTAATTCCTATATTTTCCCCTTTTCTTCTTTCTTTTGTCTTGCCTTTTTGTCGTCAACATTCATATTCCATAGACGTGTCTCTAAAAATTTCACCAAGTCTGCTGTACTCAAATTATCTATCATGAGCTTATTAGCAATAACTTGACCATCTGTCAGCTGAGAATCCTTATCCGTCAACAAATTAGTTTTATTACGTTGAAGGCAATCACGCTTCCATTCAATCGTTTCGTCTGACTGTTTCACGATGTAACGAGCTCTAAGTTTACTCTCAGGCAAGAATAAATGACTCATTGCAGATAGAACCGCAGGAATTCCATCTATCAATTTATAGATTTTATCTTTTTCGGATTCTTCACATGATTCAATTCTACGATAGAAGACATCAAAAAATGGATATAAATTATTCTGGAACTCCTGTTTCCATCTTTTATCCCAAACAATGACATGATTGGGTTTTGTATCATAAAATAATGCCAACGTTTTATAATCGGTCTTTTCTTTGTTTCGCAAAGCTATTCCTCCACTTTTACTATAATAACGAGCAAATTTAATGTGACAACTGGCAACAAGTTTGGGTAGCACCTTAATATCCTTGTCGTCAAGACCTTGGATATCTTTAAGGTCTGAGATACCAAATGTCACTATCGTAGAATCAAAGAACTTCCAATCTTCACCTTTGTTAGCAAGCTCCTGAAAAGAATCATGCATTTCTGTCGTTTTATTGAAATTCTCCTTCCTGAAGCCAAAAAACAGCCAAGCATAATCAACCAATACAGAATTAATCACAACGTCCAGATCTGGAATATAATCTTTTTCTTTGACGAGGGCCAAATTCTGCTTAGGTTTAAGTCCTAATTTCTTTAGAATCTTATCATTCTGAGTGGAAGTCTGATTCTCTTTTTCTTGCTTCGATATCTTTTTCTTCGGTTTTAACCCTGTTTTGGGAAACTCATTTTTAACAAGTCTCAAAAAATAATGATAACAAATATCATGCATATAGGAAGAAAGCTTAGACTCATAACGGAAATTATGAAATTGTTTCTCGCATCCCCATTCCGTATTGATTTTTCTAACACGCCCTTCCGTCTCCACGCCGTAAAAATATTCCACGAAATCCTGGATAATTGTATCAGCAATGTCGTTAACATCACTTACTTTTTTCCTTCTATTAGAAGAATGCGTTTTTTCCGTATTTCCTCCTTTTTCTTTTTGCTTAACAGAAGAGCTACCCAATCTCGTAAAATCATTATATATTACCACAAAGTTTTTCCCAAACTCATTCTTTATATAAAACCTGAGGACCTCTGTATCACGTTCATGTATAAAAAGATCGATTCTGGGTTTGGCTCCTATATAATTCTTGATAACAAAATCAAGCCATGTTTTTATTGTCTTGTTAAAAGAATAGTTCCTCACAAAAGCCCATCCACCATCTCCAGTAAGGAAAGACTTCAGGTCCTCCTTTAATGTTTTAGCTGCTTCTTTGATTTTATGCTGTCGTGCAGCCAATCGGCCGGGGTCTTTTGTTATTGTGGTAAATATCATATGGGAATATGCACTTTCCACCTCGTCATTAATCATTTGTTCATACCCCACACCTTGATTTGGCCAAAGGAATTTGTCACGTTCTGAGCTCTCCTTTAATAGTAGGAAGAATTGATCTCTGTTCTTTTTCACAGACATCTGTTTTGCCCCGTCAGCCAGATAGTTCATGAAATCGTTCACAAAAATAACCTTTAAGATTCGTTCTAAGCCATTCTTTCTATCTTTAGTTTTAGAGAATGCTCCCAATACTTTCTCAAGAGATTTACGTTTACCGTTAACAAGCGTGTAGAAATAATGGTCGTACACCATACTGGTATCAACGACTCCTTTTCCCTCCATCTTCCACATCTTCCTGACTTCGCCATCAAGTTCGTCGGCACGGATATATTTGGAGGCGAATTTAGCTGTCCGCTGGTATCTGACCAAAAGATCCTTTTCGTCCAACAAATAGTATCTTTTTATGATACCAGCAAGATGTTTGTCTATATAATTCTTACACTTCGCTTTTATCTTTTCTTTAGTTATCCCTAATGACCAGTCTTCTATATTTTTCTCAAAAGAGTAATTCTGAATGTCCCACAAGCTGTTATTACCCTTGGTAAAATATGACTCCAGATCATTCATCAATGGTCCGACAGCAATCTCCACACAAGCATTATCCAACCCCAGGGATGCAAACAAATAACTGATATGGTTTTTTACCTCTGTTTCATACACAGGCTTTCTGTCGAACCACAGGAAATTGTTACGTTTGACTGGGTCGGAGAGAAGACCACAGAAGAATGATCTATCCTCTTTGCTACATATTGGGGCATTCCATTTACACATGTAATCCTCTGTGAAATTCTGTATAAGGGCAATGATAATAGCCGTCTCTTTCGTCTTACCTGCTTTTTCTTCTTTCTCAACGACATCCTTGACTAAACGCACATCATCATTAAGAAGATAACGACAATAGTGCCGGTATATAGGATCAAGATTCTCTTTCTCGTCTAATTCCCATGCCTTTCTCACATATAGATCCAATCGCATTTCCTGAAACAGCTCTGAAATTTTCTCACCGAATTCAGTATAATCCTTATCTACGTATATTTGTCGTTCAAGCGTTTTTACGGAAAGATATAACTTCCAGGCTGTGTCAAATTTTGCTTCTATATATTCTTTTATAAGTTTGTGACACCATACGCCAAAGGATTCATGTTCCTCAAATGAATAATCCCAGATGAACTTACCATTATTGCCTGTAAAATGAGACTTGAATTTCTCCATCAAAGCATCTGTGATATCATCGAATTGAACGAAATCAGATACTGTAGTAAATAACTGTTTTAATTTACCAATAACAATTTTTCTATATTCTTCTTCCTGATTCTCCCAAAGGTAACTGTCGCGTTCGTATGGGGATTCTAATAGTTGGAAGAAAAGATGCATTTCGTCCTTAGTCGAGAACTCTTGGCATTTACCAACGTAACTCGACCTAAAATGTTCTATGATGGCATCAACCATCATTGTACTTGATGCAACCTTCAGCTTAATTGATTTCAATAGATACTCGTTGTCTTTTAAGAGCAAATGACAATAGTGTTTATATGCCAAATCTATTTTATCCTCCCCCAATTGCTCAACGAAATACATCTCTGCTTTATAATTATGAATCCATTTTGAAATGATGTTCTTAAATCGCCCTGCATGTTTGTTCGCTTCGTTGAAAATATAATCATCGTCTGAAACCACATCGGATTCCTGCTGCGGAGCAGATTCTTCTGCTTTGTTGACAGACCGGTCTTTCGAAAAGTAGTCTGTTTGAAGCAGATTTGTCAAAGCATCAATAAAAGTAGAGCCATTTAGAATAGGCTGCTTGAGCTTTTCGAACATAGAAGAATCCATTAGAAATGACACGACCCCACTAAAGACATCCGCCAGTTCTTCATGGCTTGTATCATGTACAGATTTCTCAATAGCCTCAATCAGGGATTCTCTATATTCTCTATTGAAGGACATCTCATCCCGTAGAAGATCCGTTTTTTCATCATTCCAGGGACCATCTGAAAGCGTCTCGACAAGCTGGAGGCCAGCTTCATCTCTAACCACTTTCTTTTCTTTTGTTTTATCTGAATCTGTCATATGCTACTAAATTTTGTTTGCAAATATCGGAAAAAGTTTTGAGAAAACCAAGACTTATACCGATTTTTTCAATATTCATCTTGATTCTCTCAAAAACGATTAGTTCTTGATGACAATTTGGTCGCCATTTGCTGTCACTTCTATCGGTACTGTCTTGGAGACTTCCTGACGGAGGAGGGCCATACACAGTGCGTCTATGATATTCTCCTTGATAGCTCGATTCACGGGTCGGGCACCATACTCCAGGCTGTATGCCTTCTGCGCAATCATCGCAACAACAGAATTGTCAAAGCGGACATCAATCTTGTTTTCTAAGAGCTTCTTGCGCTGTGCTGCCAACTGCATCTCTACAATCTTCTTGATGTCGTCCATGCTCAGTGGCATAAACATGATGATATCGTCGATACGATTGATGAACTCAGGCGCAACACACTGTTTCAACTGAAGCAGCACCTGGTCGGTAGTCATCTCCACAAGCTGAGGATCCGGATGATCACAGGTTAAATTATTCGTGATGACTTCCTGACCGGTGTTCGACGTCATGATGATAATGGTATTCTTGAAGTTCACCACACGCCCCTGACCATCTGTCATACGACCGTCATCCAATACCTGCAGCAGTGTCTCAAACACCTTCGGATTGGCTTTTTCGATCTCATCGAGCAATACCACGCTATATGGTTTTCTACGCACAGCCTCAGTCAGCTGACCACCTTCTCCATATCCCACATAACCCGGAGGGGCACCAAAGAGGCGGGCCACCGAATGTTCTTGTTGGTATTCACTCATATCGATACGGACCATCATGTCCCGACGACCGAAGAGGTATTCTGCCAGAGCCTTACAAAGTTCTGTCTTTCCCACACCCGTTGTGCCCAAAAAGAGGAAAGTGCTGGGTTTGTTCTCATCCCCAAGTCCCATACGACTGCGACGCACGGCATTCGAGACTGCGGTGACAGCCTGATCCTGACCGACGACGGAATTGTGAAGATTTTCTTCGATGTGCAACAAACGCTCATTTTCGTCCTGGGTCATAGTCGCCATCGGAATGCCAGTCCAAGCGGTGACCACCTTCATAACATCCTTCTCATCAAGTGCAGGCTTCAGAAGCGCATTCTCACTGTCATTGACTTCGGCTGTCAGTTCTTCAATCTGCTGTTTTAGGTTTTCCTCCTGACGTTTCATCTCAACAGCCTCGCCATAGCGACCCTGCTGCTCTGCTGCCTCTCTGTTTACCTCACAACGCTCCAACTGCGAGGTCAGCTCCTGAATCTGACCCAGTCTACGACGTTCATTCTGCCATTTCGCATGGAGATCGTTCTCTTTCTCGTGCAGGTCGGCAATCACCTCGTTAAGTTTCCGGATCACTTCTGAATGCTCCTCATTGCCATCCTGAATCAGCGATTCCTTTTCCATTTCCTTGTTACGGATCTGACGTCTCAGCATCTCCAAGTCATGGGGTTCTGACGAGCGGTCAATACGCATACTCGAAGCAGCCTCATCGAGCAGGTCGATAGCTTTATCTGGAAGGAATCGATCGGTAATGTATTTGTGAGAAAGATTAACAGCCGCAACGGCAGCTTTGTCGAGAATCTTGATGTGGTGGTGGTTTTCTAAGCGGCCTTTAATACCACGTGTAATAGTGATGGCCGACTCAACATCAGGCTCATCCACCATCACCTTCTGGAAGCGACGCTCAAAGGCCTTGTCATTCTCAATCTGTCGATACTCATCCAAAGTGGTGGCGCCGATGATTTTCAGGATGCCTCGTGCCAGTTCCGGCTTCAGGATGTTGGCGGCATCCATAGCTCCGCTGGTTCTCCCAGCACCAATCAGCAGATGAATCTCGTCGATAAATAGTATGATATTGGGATCCGACTCTGCTTCCTCAATCACCTTCTTCAACCGCTGCTCAAACTCGCCCTGCATCTGCGCCCCAGCTACCATCGATGAGAGATTCAGAGAGAACAGTTTCAGTTTCCGCATCTCCTGTGGAACATCGCCATTCAACACCCGATGTGCCAGTCCCTCAACGATGGCAGTCTTTCCCGTACCTGGCTCTCCTATCAGTACCGGATTGTTTTTGGTCTTGCGCGAGATAATCTCAAGAATCCTTCTGATTTCACCATCACGGCCTATGACCGGATCAATCTGCTTCTCTTCAGCCATACGGATTAAATCCAAACCGTACTTATGCAGATAGGGCAGCCCATCATCCTCCTGATGGGAACGCGCACCTTGCTGCTCGCTGCCATACTGGAAAACATGTACCGCCTGGGCTATCTTCTGAGGCGTAATACCGAAGCGCTCCATGAGGTCGCCAACAGTGTTGGGAACTTCAGCGAATGCCCAAAAAATGTATTCTAGTGCAACAACAGAATGACTGTCTTGCTCTGCCAGACGGATGGATGTCTGGAATACATCCTGGAGCTCTTGTGCAAAGTCGGGAGCTGTCACAGGTCTACGGTTGAGTTGCTGCATCGCATCACTCACAGCCGTAAAGAACGACGTCTTGTCCACGCCCATCTGATTCAACAGGAATGGCACCATATCGTTACCCTCCTGAAACACAGCCACCATCATAACAGGAGACTCAATAGCAGCATACTGACACTGACGGGTCAGTTCCACTGCCTTCATAATCGCATTACGCGACTTGTTCGTAAATCTTGAATAATCGTTTGTCATATTCGTTTCCTTTCTATTAAATAAATTAAACACATAAATATTCTTCTTGATGCGGTTCGAACCATCTGTACCAGTCCTTGCCTTCTTCCCTCAGCCCTACCAACCAGGCCGTAATCTCATCTATCTGCATATGCCAGATGGTGCGGCCTTTGCAGTTCATAATCGACTTGGGAAACATAATGGCAGTCTTCTTAGCACGCACGCTGTCCTCCTCGTCCAGTTCATACAAGTCCCAGGCACCGAAAAGATGCAGCATCTCATGAGCTATGGTGGCAGCTCCCGACTCTTCATAGTCTGGCCCGAATCCTTTGTAGATAATACAGCATTCCAAGCAGAATAGATGCGGATTATAGCGATACAACTCTTTGTTGACGTGACAAGCAAAGCTGCGGCCATAAGTATTGGTAAACACGATGGCGAGACATTGCGTACAACCAGTATTATTTCTTACCCATTCGATAATAGCATCAAAACTGCGGTATCCCATTTTGAGAAGCATCTTTCCTGGATAGAAATAAGCGCCTACAGACCTACTGCTTTCAGGCATTCCATTGTCGATGAAGGAACCGTCAGAGCCAAAGGCACAGTTCTCGAACTCCACATGCTTACCATAGCGCAAGGCCTGCATCTTCAGCCAACGCTCGGCCTCAACCACCTTCTGTTTCTGTCTTTCGACGTCTGCCGGTTTCCAGGGGTCAGAGGCGGGTCCCACGAAAATGGAAAACACAAAGATCCTGCCGGAGAGCACCTTGGCAGAGCCCACATTGCGTGTGCTCTCCGAGGTGTCATTCTCCATATTGGATTTTACGAAAAGACGAATGGGTGTCATAGCTATTCTATGGTTACGTCCGACAAGTCGGTATTCTTAATCTCAATGCCATAGTCCTCCAGAAGTCCTTCGCCCTCATCCAACTGCATGTCGTGGTTTGAACAAAGACAACAGTTCTCATTTCTGCTGATGCGGGCACCATACCAGCGCAGGATTGTAGGTTTGTTGACTGCACCAGGCATGGGTGCCCAGTTCTTATGACGGCGCTCACGACGATTTGCCCACATATAATAGTCCCACACCAGTTCATCTTCCAGACAGGATATGCCCGACTGCGTGCCGCGTGACAACTCCATCAATGCCAGCTTCACCATCATGTTGCAGATGGGCTCGATGTCGGCTGAGAGTCCTACCTGAACCACAGCCTCGGCATCCTCTTCCGATACGTATGCTGCAATCTGGCCATTACGACGGGCACTAGCCACATTGGTGATTTCCTCCTGAGCCTGTGCAAACCATTGATTGCCGATCAGACAGCAGTAGCAAGGACCGCCAGGACGCTGAACGAACACATCGCCACCCTCTGCACGGGTCACAGCACGGCCGAAGATACCAATCTTCTGCTTTTTAACCAGAATGGTAGAGATATTAAAGCGGCTCTTGTTGTTGTCGGTGGCACAGATCACTAAATCGGCCTTGGCCACTTCTTCTTCCAGAAGCTCCAGATACTCGTTGATGTCAATAGGGTATTTCTCAACCTCGGCATAGGGATTCTTGCCTTTGATAGCTTCCTCTATAACATCTGTCTTCAGACGCCCCAAGTCCTTGACAGTGGCTGTGTTACGTGCCAGATTCTGGAGTTCGGTACGGTCAAGATCAAAGACTACGAATTGTCCCACACCGGCTTTGGCAAGTTCGATGGATATATTGGAACCGAAGCTTCCCAAGCCGATGATCAAGACACGCTTGGCTTCAAGGATGTTGACCTCAAGCAGACCTTTGCTGCGCGAATAGAGATTGGCCATCTTAGGGATATAATTTACGTCCGCAACCACTTTTGTGCCATCGGTATTGATGTAATACACATCAGCCTTTACTGCACCATCAGTCCGGGTCACCTCCACCACATAGGTGTCAGGCTGGTATTCAGAAACCTTTCCTCTGAAAAAGCGTACTTCATGCTGTTTGCCATAGCCATGAGCCTTGGCTTTGGTAAAAAGGTGAACCACACATTCTCCCTCCCACTCATATGCAATACCACGCTGCATGGTTTTTGTAGAGTCAAGGAATTCCTCCAACTGACCCTCGTCTACAAAGACGGTGAGCTTCATTATTTCTGTATTCTGTTTCATATCTATATTATTTAATGGTTTAACTTTCATCATGATTATCATGCTTTAAATAATAATCAATGGTCTTTCCTGTCTCAAGGTGGAGTTCATACATCTCCAGCCAGAGACGGCATTTGACGTAAACCTTGAAAAGTGATACCATTGGCGTCCAGGAATTTCCATAATGACAAATGGTTGTTCCTCCATGTCTTGTAGTAAGGGTATGCATGTCACTACTGCAATAGGACAGATTATTACCATCCTTATCCTTCAGCATCTTAGTAACGCCAGCCTCAGGTTTGTTGGGGAAATCCTTCAGTTCAATCCATATCGTATAAATATTGCCGCTATTTGTCTTGGCAGCCACTTTTAAAAGGTCATCTTGAAACAAATAGGCGTTTTGGGGCAGTTTCTGCCCCAAAACGCCTATTTCTGCCTCAAATCTCTCGGGTGTCATCTGACCAACCTTGGCTGCAAAGCCGTTGTTGGTCATTTCAGTAACAACCATCTCTCCCTCATTGAGTTCGGCATCCTTGTCCTTCACTACGAAGTCTCCAGTTATCGGATCAAATACCAAGTCCGTCATCTTGCCATTGCTGGGTGTCAGACCACCTTGTTCACGAACGGCTTTACCTAATTTTTTTTGATTCTGAGTATTCATTGTTGTAAATTTTTAAAAGTTATACATATTATTATAATTGTTTATCGCAAAAGCGAATTTGTTGTAGCATCTCACAAAGCTGTCATAGATCGAGCCATTGTATTCCCACTCGGGAATCATGTCAGACCCGTCAGGGAACGATATCAGGGGAGCCTCATGAGGAAAATTCTTGCCAAAGACAATCTCCATACCCTCTCCGCTTCTCTGAACGACCAGATGGACAATACCGTTGCTGTCCAGGTTGACAGAGCAAGTATAACCAAGGTCAGTCAGGTAATCGACGATCTGTTTCAACACCAGACGATTTTCCTTGTTCTTGAGCCAATAGCCATCCTGAAAGTCTGGTTTTGCGACGTTGTCTTCAACCAGGAAGTTCTGTCCGTGACGAGCATTCTGCGTTCTTGGGTGGCGAAGCACACCAGCCAGTTCAGGATCATTGTCAATCAAAGGGCGATAGGGACTGTCCATATCAATCACCTTCCAGGCCGCATGTTGAGTGCAGTAATCATTATCCTTACTGAAGGTAAAGGCATTCTCTGTGCTGCGGCCTTTATGGTCTATATTGCCAATACACAGGAGATGGCTATTTATCTGATACTTTCTCATGACACTTACGACACTGTTCACATCATGGCCGCTCGGACGATTAAGACCCAACTGATGGTGTGAATGCCACTCTCCGATTTTCTGGAGGCCATGCTTGAGCATAACATGGTTGACCTTCAACAGATACTCTTTGTCTTGGTTAAAGAAGGTAATCTGATGATTGGCTTGTGGCCCTGGGCCGATGGCATATACAATCACATATTCGCCCTTCTCAGTGTAAAATCCATACAACTGGCCCCCTGTCTCTTCGCTCAGATAGTCAAGAATACATCTACTAAGATAATCAAATTCACTTTTATAGATGAAGATCGCTGGAGCTGAATGAGCTTCACGAGCCTCATGAATCGCTATAGTCGGCTTTGCCAGAGGGCTCTGCCAAGACAGCTGCACAAGGTGAGCCGTCTTAGACTGCATAGCCCGATAGTTTCGACGGGCTTTGCGTAACATCGCTTTCGATGATTTGTGTTTCTTCATAACTAAAAAAATTAGAAAATTGAAAATATTGTTTATAATCTCTCGTCTATGCTCATTTTATTAACTATCATCTATAAATGCTCTTTTATCAGTCATATGAGGTTTTCTTCGAAGATCATCGAGAGTCTTGGCACCTTTCCAGACAGCACGACGGTAAGTGCCGTCGGGCATCAAGTCTATCTGTTCGATGCCATCGGTGGTGATACGATTGCTGACGGTGCGCTTGTAATTGCGCATATCAGGATTCAACCACCAAGCGCCATCTTCTCCAGCCAGTACAAATTCCCTACCATTGAACTGGAGAACATCGAATCGTCCTGTATATAGCATACAACTCGTATTCGCAAATTCCGAGTCAGGGTCATGAGGAGCCATGATGGGAATATACAGACGCTTCGAGAATCGGTCATAATGGATGCCGAAACGGTTCTCATCGGGTTCGTCAAACGGGAAACCGTCGCTGGCCGCCACCAGTTGATCGTACCACATACACCCCACAACACTATCCTCCTTGTTTTCAATTGAAAAGAGCGCCGCAGGTTTCAAACCATGCTCATCAACAGTACATGTCAAAGCCTCATCATAATACAGGAGATGTCCTTGTGAATAGATGAATAAATATACTGTGGAGCCATCCGTCGTATCAATCGAATATGCTTGTTTGGGATAGATCTCTAATGCTGGTCCATAATACGTAAGCGTATCAACCACTACCTCATCCGCTCCTCTGACATATCCGAGCAAAGCACTATTGACAGTGTCGACTTCCATCCACACCTCACTATCTTCAGAATGCTCTATTTTAGCACTCCCACATCCCAGCATGCTAATAACCATGCTTACCAGAACCAGAAACAACAACATGGAATCCTTTAATTCCACGAAGATGCTTAGCATCTTTCTTTTCTTAATCTTTTTCATAATTGTATTGTTTTAAATTGAATAATGATATTGTTTGTCACGATTGATAACCATCATAAAAATAGGAGATGTCTTTCTCTTTTGTCCCTTTTATTACAAAGTGAAAAACTCTTTCAATGACATATAGCGTGAAGTCTTTTGTCAGAGAGTCGGGGCAGGATGATTTTATACGGTCATATAAAGACGGACCATTATCCCAATCCTCAGTTTGTTTTCCTGTCTTGGTATGGAATGTTCCATATATGATGGAGAGCGCATCTTCAAGTGCTTTACCTGTTATTCTATGAAACCGCGTACGCATGGCCTTGTCATTCATGCTGTTCACATCCATTCCTTCGAGAGCAAACGGATAGAAGATACATAAGACAATACTGATTAACGCGTCATGAAGGTCGACCGTACGTTCCTCTCCATCGTAATAGAGTTCATGAACAAAATCATCATCTTGAAAAGTCTCAGCCCCTATGATTCCGCGATAAATCCTTGTTGCAGTTACAAATTCCCGTCCAATGTCCATGACTGAAGCTAGCACACGTAACTCTTCTTCGTTTGAGGTTACCGGCATAGCTTCCAGACAGTATTTGCAGATTCGTCTCTTTTGTAGGTCGTCATCTACAAAGGTGTGGGCAAAAGAACTAAATAATTGACGTGTGAGATCTTTCTCTTCCTCGTATTTGATGGTCGTAGGTGTAAAAACACCACAAGAATCTTTAAGAAGAAACCTCATGTAGAAAAACGTGCGAACCATCGTAAAGACAATGATATCTCTACTTGGTCGCATCAACTGATCTGATTTTGACTTTTTCATAACCTAATTGTTTTATAACACTATTTTTTGTTTGCATTATAGCCATTTAGGTATGAAATAAAGCCACTTGTGACGGTTAATCTTGAAATAATAGAAAAAAAGAAAGAGGATGTGCCTATTTTGACACACCCTCTTTATTACAATAGAAATGTTCCTTTATAGATCCTCGCCCTCGAAGGAATTGGGGCCGAGGGCATCGAGGATGCCTTGGATGACGCCTTTGATCTCGCTGCCGATGTTCTTCAGCTTGTCGAAGACACCGTCCTTGGAGCCCTTGGCCATGTATTTGACGCAGTCGGCTTCGAGACGGCCGATCTTGGTCTTCTCTTCGGCGGTGTAGTCGAACTCGTGCTTGTGGATCTTCTCGCGGATCTTGACGAATTTCTTACCTGCACGCTCCCAGTCACCAGCATCGTAGTTGCGGCTGTTGTCACGCAGCTCGTAGGAGAAATCCTCTAGCTGAGAAATGGCACTCTGTTTGGTAGCGCAGGCGGTGAAGAGGAGCATCATCGCACCGCTAAGAATGAAATGTTTGATTTTCATGTTAATGGGTGGGGTTGAAGGTGAATACGAGGTCCTGGAGGGTGCAGAGGGACTGGTCCTTGACGTCGGAGTGGAAGACGAAGAAGAGGGCGTGCTTGCCGGCGAGGCTCTTTTCCTTGATCTCGTTGCGGATGCCGGCAGCGATGTCCCAGACCTTCTTTTCCATATCGGCCAGGAGGTGGATCTCGCCAATCTTTGTTCCGCCCTGAGAGATCCATGGACGATCGAGCATGATATCGATATCTCCCTCGATGCCTTCGGGGATGAGACGGAGGACGAGCATGAGGTTGCCATCACTGGCCAGACGCTCGGCATCGAAGTTGAAGTATTTGTAGCCCACGATGGAGCCGTCGGTATTGTTGATGACGCGGTTGGTGTTGTAGCGGAGGTCGTAGGGGGCGTCGTATTTCTCTTTCGAGGCGAGGGCCTGCTCCTTGGTCATCTCGGGTGTACCACCGTAGCTGGCCTCTATGTAAGAGCCATAGAACGTGTTGTTAGGCCACTCGTGAACAGCGGGCTTAGGACCTGTAAACCAGCAGGCGATACCGGCAGAGTGACGCTCGAAGGGATCGAGGCCGTTGAGGGCAAAGCCCTGACTGTTGTACTCACCCTCGGAAATCTCTACCTTGCCACCCTTGCCTTCCTCGACCTTCACGTCGATGGGAGCTACCATGGCCTGACGGGCATATTCGTCGGTACCGGTGTGGCGGTGATAGAATACGTACCACTGCCCGTTTATTTCGCAGATGGAGCCGTGGGTGTTGCCGTCGGGTACTGCTGAGGCGATGACATTGCCCTGTTCGTCTTTCTCGCGTCCACGACCGTCGATGATGGTGCCGCCATAGGTCCAGGGCCCCAGGGGTGCGTCGCTGTAGGCGTAAGCGAGGGTATAGTTGGAGGTGGGCAGGCCGAACTCACCATCCTCGGTGAAACGGCTATATATAAAGATGTATTTGTCCTTGATCTTGCGGATGCTGGAGGCTTCGAAGAACTTGAAGCGTCCGGGTTGGTTGCGACCGGAAATCATATCCTCGACAATCTCGGTGCCGGGTTTGACGGTGGCCATCGTCTCGGGGTCGAACTCAGCAGCGAAGGAACGCTCGAAGCCCCAGTAGCCATAGACACGGCCATCGTCATCGACGAACACAGCGGGGTCGAATTGCAGCACACCGTCCACCTGATTGGGATCATTCTTGCTCCAGTTGCAGACCTCGAAGGGACCATCAGGACGGTCGCTCTTAGCGATGAGACCATTGCGATAGCCCGTCTGATCGTTGGGGAAGAGCCAGTAGGTCTTCTTGCCAGTAGAGTCCGTGGTCATGGTCACGTCAGGGGCATAGAGCACATCGGCTGTGCCTGCGGAGTCGAAAGGCTCGCCATCGCGGTTCTTGTCGACCACGAGAATGGTGCCGTCGTAGCGCCAGTTGTTGAGGCTGTCAACAGATGCCGACCACACCACCTGATTGCGTCCGCAGTAGGCAGTGACCAGATCATCGTGGGAACCATAGACATAGACACGGTACTTGCCGGGCTGGTCGGGGTCTTCGAAGACGTAGGGCTCTCCATCGGGGATATGTTCCCAGAGGGGCATGTAGGGATTGCCGACGGTAGTGAGTTGTGATGAACAGCAACTGTCGTTCTGCACTTGCGATTGGCATGCGGTCAAAGTCAGAAGACTGGCACCGCCGAGGATGATAGACATGAGTTTCATATTCGTTTGGTTTTAATTTTGGTGCAAAGATAATAAAAAGAAGTGAAAAGTGAAAAGTGAAAAGTGAAAAATTTGCTACCGCTTGAGCAATTTCCATTTTTATTATGTACTTTTGTAGCGTGATTCGTTATACCAAGAAGGAAGAGATATGGAATGCCGCGTCGCATGGCGGGGGCATTCTGATAGGTGTCGTGTTCGGCATCATCTTCCTGGTATGGTGTTTCCAGGCCGACAACAACTGGGCGCGGGTAGGGGTGATCCTCTATCTGTTCGGTATGCTGGGTTCGTATGTGGCGTCGACCTTGTATCACTCGATGAAGCACCACTCCAAGTGGAAGGAGCGTCTGCGCAAGTGGGATCATGCCGCCATCTACTGGCATATCGCGGGTTCGTATTCGCCCCTGACACTGACGGCGCTGAGGGAACAGGGCTATTGGGGCTGGAGTCTGTTTATCTTTGTCTGGAGTTGTGCCATCGCGGGGACGATTGTGAGTTTTATCCGGTTGAAGGAGCATTCAAACCTGGAGACATTCTGTTTCATCGGTATGGGACTGAGTGTGCTCGTGGCCTTTAAACCGCTGATGGACAGTGTCTCTGAGGCGGCCATCATCTGGCTGATAGCAGAGGGCGTCTGCTATATCACAGGTGCCGTGTTCTATACCTTTCATCAGAAGAAATTCATGCATTCTGTGTTCCATTTCTTCGTACTGGCTGGCTCCGTCTGTCATATCATCGCTGTCTGGGACGTGCTCATGCAACAACTTTGATAGTGAATAATGAATAGTGAATAGTGAATAATGGATAATTTTTTTGGTGGTTTGAAGGAAAAGCAGTAATTTTGCATGCAAAATTTCTAATAAACAGTCAAATTGTAATTAGACATGGCTTATACACGTATGACCGCTGCAGAGGCTGCAGCACTGATTAAGAATGGCGACCATATCGCCATGAGTGGTTTTACTCCCGCTGGTGTGGCAAAGGCTACCACCAAGGAGCTAGCAAAGATTGCCGTTGCCGAGCATGAGGCAGGGCGCGAGTTTAAGGTGGCTATCTTCACAGGTGCCTCCACAGGACAGTCGACAGATGGTGACCTGGCCAATGCCCAGGCAATCCTCTACCGTGCTCCCTACACCACGAACCCCGATTTCCGCAAGCATGTGAACATGGGTGAGATCCCATACAACGACCTGCACCTGAGTCACATGGCACAGGAGCTGCGTTATGGATTCTATGGTGATGTGGACTGGGCTATCCTCGAAGTGTGCGAAATCGAAGAGGTGGGCAATGACTATCATGTCTATCTGACCGCTGCCGGTGGTATCTCTCCCACAGCTGCCCGTCTGGCAAAGAAGGTGATCCTGGAGCTGAACAGTTTCCACAACCCCAATGCCAAGTTCATCCACGACGTCTATGAGCCGTTGGATCCCCCTTACCGCAAGCCCATCCCCATCTTCAACGTGAGTGACCGTATCGGTGTGCCTTATGTGTCGATTCCGAAGGAGAAGGTGGTCGGTGTCGTGGAGTGTAACATCCCCGATGAGGCCCGTGCTTTCAAGGACAATGACCCCGTAACTGACAAGATCGGCTATCTGACTGCTGAATTCCTCGTTGACGAGCTCCACAAGGGTCGTATTCCCAAGGAGTTCCTGCCCCTGCAGAGTGGTGTGGGTTCTACTGCCAACGCCATCCTCGGTGCCCTGGGTGAGGACAAGCATGTGCCCGATTTCAATATCTATACCGAGGTGATCCAGAATGCCGTGATCGATATGATGCTCAATGGTCGTGTGAAGGATGCCTCGGCCTGCTCACTGACTGTATCCAACGATTGTCTGATGCAGGTCTATGACAATATGGACTATATGAAGAACCACCTGACGCTGCGTCAGAGTGAGATCTCCAACCACCCCGCAGTGATCCGTCGTCTGGGTGTCATCGCCATCAACACAGCCATCGAGGTGGATATCTACGGTAACGCCAACTCTACCCATATCAGCGGTACGAAGATGATGAACGGTATCGGTGGTTCGGGCGACTTCATCCGCAATGCCTACCTCAGCATCTTCACCTGTCCCTCTGTGGCCAAGGGCGGCCTGATTTCTTCAGTGGTGCCCTTCGTGACCCACCAGGACAGCTCGGAGCACGATGTGAACATCATCGTGACGGAACAGGGTGTGGCCGACCTGCGCGGCAAGAGCCCGATGCAGCGTGCACAGACCATCATCGAGAACTGTGCTCACCCCGACTACAAGCAGCTGTTGTGGGATTACCTGAAGCTGGGTACCGGTGGCCATACACGTCATTGCCTCACTGCCGCCTTCGCCATGCACGACACGCTGGCTCGCAAGGGCGACATGAAGCTGACGGACTTCTCGGAGTACGTGAAGTAATATGAAACTAAAGGCCAACACGAGTTTAATAATCATCATTGCTGCAGCCATCCTGCTGCAAATGATATCTGCCGTGCAGTATTATTATACGCGCAGCTTGTTGGCCGATGAACTGGAAAAGCGTGCAGAGTCGGAAATCACGATGAAGGCCATCATCGCGAAAAACACGCTGAACATGGCCGAGAATTCACTGAAGGGGCATATCCGGGACTTGAAACGGAACTTGTCTCATCCGGATTCTTCGTATACCGTGATGGAGTGGGTACTCAAATCGCATCCCAATCTGACGGGCTGCTGGGTAGCTTATGTACCTAACTATTACCCGGAAAAAGGACGCCTGTTCGAACCTTTCGTCTGGTGGGACCATGGAGAGATCAAGCACGCAGAGATCGCAGCCGAGGGTCGTGACTATACTCAAAACCGTTACTACAAAGCGGTGTATGCGGCGGATACCCCGATGTGGACGGATCTTTATCAGGATGTTGTCTCAGGCCTGAATCTGGTGACTTATGTCCTTCCCATCCATGATGATAAAGGGAATATCGTGGCGATGTTCGGTCTTGATATGTCGACAGAACAGTTGGGCGACACGCTCAACTACCGGCATATCTATCCTTCGTCCTACAATTTCCTGCTGACGGAGAATGGTCAGCTGGTTGCAGGTCCGAAGCATACCCGCAGGAAGAAAGTGGCAGAGATGGCGTCTATCATCAGCCAGATCAATGACAGTACGGTGAAGAAGTCGCCCAGTAACAGCGGACGTACAACCGTGTTTCCCATCAAGGATGCTGATGGTGATGAGGGTACGGTGTTCTATGCCTTCTTCAAGGGACAGCCCCATTGGCAGATTGCCGTCGTGTGCTATGACAAGGAGGTGTATGGTAAGTTGGGCAAGATGCGTCTTGGCGTGGGACTTCTGTTGTTGGCGGGTCTCCTTGTGCTGGGTCTGATCATCACCCGCTTTGCCAAGAACGACCGTAAGCTGCAGAAGGCCAATATGGAGAAAGAACGCATTGGCAGTGAACTGCGCATTGCGAAGAATATCCAGAAGGAGATGCTGCCCCGTTCGTATAGTCTGGGTCGCGATGATGTCGATATCTACGGCTCGCTGACGCCTGCCCGGGAGGTGGGCGGTGACCTTTACGACTTCTTTGTGCGCGATGAGAAGCTGTTCTTCTGCATAGGTGACGTGAGTGGCAAGGGGGTTCCCTCGGCGATTGTCATGGCGGTGATACATGCGATGTTCCGCATGGCTTCGGCTCATGAGAATAATCCTGCCCGTATCATGCAGACCATCAATGAAACAGCGTGCGAACGCAACGATTCGAATATCTTTGTCACGCTGTTTATCGGTGCGCTCGACCTGCCTACGGGACATCTGCGCTATTGTAATGCCGGTCACGACAAGCCCATTATATTAAGGGAAAAGGGAAAAGTGAAAAGTGAAAAATTTGCTACCGCATTGCAGGCGAAAGCCAATATCCCGATAGGATTGTTTGAGGACTTCAAGTATGTGATGGAAGAGACGATGCTCGAGGATCATGCGATGCTGTTCCTGTATACCGACGGACTGACGGAGGCCAAGAATGTGGAGCGGAAGCAGTTGGGACTGGACTGTGTGATGGCGGTTTTAGAGAAAGGAGATCACCTCATGCCTGAAGAGATGGTGGAGCGGATGAAGCAGGAAGTGGAGACGTTCTGTCGTGGTGCAGAACAGAGTGACGACCTGACTTTGCTCGCTATCCGTTATGAGAAAGTGCTTCGCGCGAAGGTGCTGGACGAGCAGATCGTGGTGCAGAATGATGTGCGACAGGTGAAGTCGTTGAATGCGTTTATGAAGCAGGTGATGGAGCGTCTGGGCATTGATGAAAAGCATGCGAAGCAGATCAGGCTCGCTGTCGAGGAGGCAGTTGTGAACGTGATGGACTACGCCTATCCGCCAGAAGTGTCGGGCGATATCACAGTACAAGTAGCGTCGGATGGTCAGTGGCTGACGTTTGTCATCACGGACAGCGGTGTTGCCTTTGATCCGACAGAGAAGGAGAGGGCCGATATCACGCAGTCGGTAGAAGACCGTCCTGTCGGAGGTCTGGGTATACTGCTGGTGCGTGAGCTGATGGACAGCATCAATTATGAACGCACGGACGGCAGGAACGTGCTGACGCTGAAGAAGAAAATAGTGAATAATGAATAGTGAATAGTTATGGAAACAAGAATTGAAGAAATTGACGGCAAATGGTTTGCTGCTTTGGAAGGAGAGATGGATACCGCTGCTGCCCAGGAGGCAGAAGAAGTGTTGAAGCCGCTCTACAATAGCGAAGGTAAGGACGTGGTCATCGATTGCGAGAAGCTGGAATATATCGCTTCCAGTGGCCTGCGCATCCTGATCAGCATCCTGAAAGGCGCCAAGGCCGGTGGCAGTCGTGTGGTCATGAAGAAGGTGAATGATGACATCATGAACGTGTTCCGGTTGACGGGATTTGTCGATCTGTTTGAGTTCGAGGAATAAAGAGTATTATGGAATCAAGATTAGTCATTTATAATACGTTGACGCGGCAGAAGGAGCGTTTCGAGCCGCTTCACGCCCCTAATGTGGGCATGTATGTGTGTGGTCCTACAGTCTATGGTGATCCCCATCTGGGACATGCCCGTCCTGCCATCACCTTCGACCTGGTGTTCCGTTATCTCAAGCACCTGGGCTATAAGGTAAGGTACGTGCGTAACATCACCGATGTAGGCCATCTGGAGCACGATGCTGATGAGGGTGAGGATAAGATTGCCAAGAAGGCCCGTCTGGAACAGTTGGAGCCTATGGAAATAGCCCAGTACTACACCAACCGCTACCATCAGGCGATGGATGCACTGAATGTGCTGCGCCCCTCTATCGAGCCCCATGCCACAGGCCATATCATCGAACAGCAGCAGCTGGTGCAGCAGATTCTCGACAATGGCTTTGCCTATGAGAGCAACGGCTCTATCTATTTCGATATCGAGGCCTACAATAAGAAGTTCCAGTATGGTATCCTCTCCGGGCGTTCGCTGGAGAATATCAAGGATGCCAGTCGTGAGCTCGATGGCGTAGGCGAGAAGCACAATCAGGCCGACTTCGCCCTTTGGAAGAAGGCACAGCCCGAGCATATCATGCGCTGGCCAAGTCCTTGGAGCGACGGTTTCCCTGGGTGGCACTGCGAATGTACGGCCATGGGTCGCAAGTACCTGGGTGAGGAGTTCGACATCCATGGAGGTGGTATGGACCTGGTGTTCCCGCATCATGAGTGTGAGATAGCCCAGGCACAGGCCTCGATGGGTCATCAGGCCGTGAAATACTGGATGCATAACAATATGCTCACCATCAACGGACAGAAGATGGGTAAGTCGTATAACAACTTCATCACCCTCGAACAGTTCTTTACTGGAAACCATCCGTTGCTGAATAAGGCCTATTCGCCCATGACCATCCGTTTCTTCGTGCTCTCAGCCCATTATCGTGGCACCGTTGATTTCTCCAACGAGGCTCTCGAGGCTGCCGAGAAGGGCTTGGAGAAACTGACGAACGCCATCAGCGATTTGGAGCGTGTACAGGTTAGCGACAAATGCGATGCCGAGACCGAGAAGGTGGTGAAAGCTCTGCAACAGAAGTGCTATGACGCCATGAACGACGATTTCGCTACACCTCAGGTCATCAGCTATCTCTTCGAGGCTTGCACCGTCATCAACAAGCTCGTCGACCACAAGGCCACGATCTGTGCCGACTGTCTGAAGGAACTATCCGAGACCATGCGTCTCTTTGCCTTCGACATTCTTGGACTGAAGGCTGAGAAGAGTGGCTCTAACGATGCCCGTGAGGAGGCCTTTGGCAAGGTGATGGATATGGTGCTCGAGTTGCGTGCCAAGGCCAAGGCTGAAAAGGACTGGGCCACCAGCGACAAGATCCGCGACGAACTCGCTGCTGCCGGCTTCGAGGTTAAGGACACCAAGGACGGCGTCACCTGGAAGCTGCTTCTTTAGTCATTTCTACCGCTAAAGTTTGTTTGCGGAATTTGCGGAAGGAGAGATAATAGAGTCCATTGTAGGGCTCGTCGGTGCCCCAGGAGTTTTTCATGATGAAATATTGATGGCCTTCCTCATCACGGGCAATGCCAACGATGGCCATCGCATGGCCCTTGCTCTCCCAGCAGACACCATGATGCTGGCGCACGGCACGCTCTGTCTTTGCCAGAAGCGAGTCGATGGGGATGTTATAGAAACGGTCGTGCATCCAGTTATCTGGCAAATCGATGTCTACGTCCTGATAGTAAGGCTTGTCACTGTCGCTGGTGAGGGCGATGTATTCGCCAGGCTTGCAGACGCTGCGTGCAAACTCCTGTGCCGTGTATTCCGCACTAGCCATGAACACGTATCTGGGGGCAGGGGTATCCACTGATCGCATGGCATTATAGCCTACGATGCCGTATTTCTGAATCAGGTTGAGGGCTGTCTTGCCCATGCCCCGTTTGTTCTCAGGGCACTGGGGCTCTTGCTCCATCATCTTTTCTATATAATAAGGTGAGAGGTTGACGGAATCGCCCCAGGCTAGGTGTTCCGTCTCGATGGCAGCCAGCATGGCGTATATCCAACAGGTCTGGCTCTTGCCCTGATCCTTGATAGGTGTCATGCGGTTGAGCACTTCGTGCGTGAAATTCTTGGGATCCTGACGGGCGCATGAAATGAATAGTGAACAGTGAATAGTGAACAGTATCACTCCCACCAGCATCCACCATATTCTACAGTTCTTCCTCATTATTCACTATTCACTATTTAGTATCCAGGGTTCTGTGTGAGGTTGGGGTTGAAATCTATCATACCGCCGGGGATAGGGAACACGGTGGTATGCCCGTCGCTCTCATCCACTTTATCATCCCACTGGTCACCCATGAAGAGACTCTCATATTGTCCGAAGCGGATCAGATCCTGACGTCGCCAACCCTCCCAGCACAGTTCCAGCAGGCGTTCGTCGAGCAGGTTCTGCAGGGTGAGAGGTCTTTCCGGTGCATCCACTCGCTTACGCACTGCATTGTAATATGCCTGTCCTTCCTCTGTCTGTCCATTACGCAACAATGCCTCTGCCCGCATCAGCAGCACATCGGCATAGCGGAAGAGTACGATATCGTTGTCCATAAGTTTACCGTCCTTCGTCGCGTTTTTGTCCACTATGTATTTGCTCATACGGGCCCCGGCCGTTTCCAGGTAAGGACTGCCACTCAGGTCGAGTTCCACCTCCCATGGCTTATATTCTAAAATATTGCCGTTACGGTCGCGTACGATTGTTATGTCATTGTCGAAGACGATGTCTGCGTAGTAATTAAGAATGAAACGAGGATCCTCACTCCAGGTTTCATATTTGAAAATCTGGAGTGTGCGTTTGGTGGCGCAGGCACCGTTCTCACCCGTGAAGCCGAATGCCGCCGCATGACGGTAGTGCCAGGAACGGAAGAAATACTGCATCTCGTTGTAGTAAAGGTCTCTGTCCATGGGAATCACCCAGATGTTCTCACTGGAGTTTTCGTTGTGTACTTCGAAATTATTGGTATAGGGCTTCTCCAACTCGAAACCCGCTTTTCTCAATTCCTCGCAGTAATAGATGGTTGCTTCCCAGGCGTTCATCGTCTCACCATCCACGGAAATCTTCAGCGTGTTGCCGTCAGGATGATCTCCGTCTGTCCAGTTATTATCGAGATAGACCTCCGCATTCAGCATCAGTTTTGCCAGTACAAAACAGACCACGGGATAGGTCACCCGTCCGTAGTAATCACCGGGTCTCGTACTGAACTCGTAGTGGAGGTAAGGACAAACCTGTTGCAGTTCGGAGCACACGAATTTGAACACCTGACTGCGGGATGCCTGTTCCAGCTGGCTCAGTGACGTCTGCGTTGTGGTGATGATCGGCACCCGTCCGAAGAGGTCCATCAGATACCAGTAGTAGATAGCTCTCAGCGCGCGCACCTCGGCGGTGTAATCCTGATAGTCTGATTCGTCCAACAGGTGCTGATGCGACTCCAACAGTTCCAATGAACGGTTGCATAGGGTGATCACCTTATAGAGATACGACCAGGCATTGCCGAGCATCGGGTGTCCCGGTGTCCAGTCGTGACGGTACAGCTCTTGCCAGATGCCGCCGTCATACCAGTCTGTACCGCGTGTGGGGATCATGGCCTCGTCAGAGCCGAATGTCTGCAGGTCATAGATACCGCGACAGGTTCCTTGCAGTCCTTGTCCGTCTGTTGCACCACCTATATAATTATAGAGCGTCGCCACGGTGTTGCGGAAGAGGGCATTGGCGTCGGCATAGGCCTCTTCCTCGGGAATCTGGTCTCGGGGGGTCTCGTCGAGGGAACAAGAAGAAAGAACAGTGAATAGTGAACAGTAAATAGTGAATAGTATTGCTCCATTCACCATGCGCCTTATCTTGTTTGTCCAGGTAATCATAACTCTTAATTCTTAACTCTTAACTAAAACTTCACGCTTACTCCCATGGTGTAGGACCGATACACCGGCATGGTGTTCTTATCGTCGATTCCGAGGGTGCCGTTGATGACACTCGAGTTGATCATCGGTGTCAGGCCACTGTAACCCGTGATGGTGGCAAGGTTGTTCACCGATACGGAGAGTCGCAGACCCTGACAGTATCTGGAGCGGACGGGCACGTTCCAGCCAAGCGTCAGGTAGTCGATGTTCACATAGTCACCCCGCTCCAGCCAGTAGTCGCTGATGGTCTGGTCCTGAATATTCTCCTTCTCCGCGCCTTTCAGGATATTATAGTTGGGTAGCATCAGCATGTTCATACAGGTAAGGGCGGTGCCGTTGTAGATATGATGTCCGAAAGCACCGTTCATCTGCATCGTCACGTCCCATTGCTTATAGCGGAAGGCGATGTTCGAACCCATCGTGGCCTTGGGGGTGGCTTGTCCGCAGATGTATTTCTCGTCGGTGATATCGTAGTATTTCGAACCGTCTTCTAAGGTCACAAGTCCGTTGCAGTGGGGCAGCAGGAATACACCCAAGGGTTCTCCCACCATCTGCATCACCACGTCGCTGGAGCCGTGGAAACCGGCACCGTAGAGTTCCGAGATACATTTCGTGCTGGGTGCCGTCAGGTGCTGGCCGTTGTAGTCGCCGTCGAGGGAGAGCAGCTTGTTGCGCTCAAACGACCAGTTCATGTTTACTGTCAGCTCCACATCCTTCTTCCGCAAGGGGGTAATGCCGAAACCTATTTCCAGACCGCTGCTACGCATGGAGCCGAGATTCGCCAACAACTTGTCGTAGGTAAACGGTGGCACTGGCACATCATATACATAGAGCATATCGGTGGTCTTCGAGTAGTAGTAGTCCAGACTCATCACGATGCGGCTCTGCCACAGGGCGAGGTCGAGACCGACGTTAAATGTGCGTTTGATCTCCCATTTCAGGTCGGGGTTGGCGTTACGGATGATGCCGAGGGTCACCACTGGGGCACCTCCCACCGGCACCACACCGTTGGGCTGTATTAGCTCCATCGAGTTGTATGAGTCGATACCCGCCTGGTTTCCTGATAGTCCGTAACCTGCACGCAGTTTCGCATTGCTGATGAAGGTCAGTGGCTTCATCCATTTCTCCTTGCTGATGATCCACGCACCGCTGGCAGAGGGGAAGAAACCCCAGCGGTGGTTCTTGCCGAATTTCGATGAGGCATCGCCACGGGCATTCACCGTCAGCGTGTATTTCTCGTCGAAGGTGTATTGTGCACGTAGCAATACCGATTGCATGTGCGATTCGGTGTAGTAGGAGTCTGTGCCATCCCAGGGGCGTGCAGAACCCGCCGTCAGCTCCTCATAGCCGTAGGCGTCACTGGTGAATCCCGTCACCGTCGTATGGAACTCCTGTATCTTGTTTGTTGTCTCCTCTGCTAGCGCCATCACGTTAAAGGCTGATTTTCCTACGTTGAACTGGTAACTCAGCGAGATGTTCGCCAGTATCTCTTCGTTCTTCTCATGCCCACGGAAAGCTTCTCCCCGGTTCCACACCGTGGTGGGGTAATAGTGGTTGTTGCCTACGTTGTTAAACGAGTACGATCCGAAAGCCCTAAGATAAAAATCCTTGGCCAGCGTCACCTTTGCCTTCAGGTGAATGTTAAAGTGACTATTGTCTTCATTCTGTTTTTTGTCCAGCAGCGACATCGGGTTACTGATCCACAGGGCCTCCGTCACCTGGTCATACGTGCCGTCGGGATTTCTCTTGTCTGAGAGGGTAGGGATAAACGTCGCCGCCGAGTAGAGTAGCTGCTGTTGCGAGGGCAGGTAGTCCACCTTCTGTATCGATCCCACCATGCCCAGATCCACCGCCAGGTGGTTGTCGAAGGCCTGCTGCGAGATGTCGAGCTTGGCAATAAAGTTGCGGTAGCCTTGTGTCTTGATTACCGTCTGGTGGTCTGTCATCGCCACCGAGGCGCGGTAGTTGGCTGTCTCTGTACCTCCGCCGAAGGCGATGTGATGGCTCTGCACGAAGCCCGTCCGCTCAATGGCTTTGTTAAAGTCGGTGTCATAGCCCTTGTCAATATAGCTCACGCCGCGTTGCTGAGCTGCCTGTCTGAATCCTGCGGCATCGGTCATCTCCAGACGTTTGTACACCTGTTCAAAACCGAAGTTACCGTCGTATGATATCTGGAACTTCTGACTCTTTCCTTTCTTCGTGGCCACCTCGATGACACCCGCAGCACCTCGTGAACCGTACTGCGCTGTTTCTGAGGCATCCTTCAGGATCGTAAAGCTCTCGATGTCAGACGGGTAGATGGTTGATAGTGTTGCCAGGTCGGCGGTCACGCCGTCAATGATCACCAAGGGGTCGTTGCCACCTGTCAGCGACGTCGTACCTCTCACACGTACGGCACTCACCATCGCTTCCTGGTTACCGCCGGTAGCCACCGTCACACCCGCTGCCTGTCCACTCAGGGCGTCGAGCGACGATATCACCAGACCTTTGTTCATGCGCACTTCGTCCACTTTGTCGATGGCTCCCGACAGCGTTTTCCAGTCCGTTCTGAAATAGCCGATCCTCACGCCTTGCGCTGTCGTGTCCACACTAGCCTCCTGCGCCTCTGCTGCCATAGCGATCCCCAACGCCAATATAATGGTCCCAATTCTCATTATCCACTATTCACTATCCACTATTCACTATTCACTTCTTAAATCTGCCCCGCTTCCACCATCAGCACCACTCTTTCCGTCAGCCTGTCTGTGCCTTCCGCATCATAGCCTTTCTTCAGACTGGCACCGAAGGCCCAGGCAAAGGTCTGCCAGAAACCCGCCCGGAAGGGTCCCATAAAGGCCTGTATCATCTCGTAGCTCGACGAGTGGCACTCTCTGTCGATCAGTTTGATCAGCAGTTTTCCCTGCGAGTAGGTTAGTTTCTTCATCCTCGGTTTATAGGTGCGGAATATCTCGCTCTCCACCTTCTTCATGTGGGCCTCCTTGGCCTCCTGGGTGGGCAGCATCTCCAGCGCCTCGGTGGTCTCATACAGCATCTGCTTCGCCTCCTTGGCTATCGGCAGCACCTTCTTCACGTTGGTCACCAGTCGCATATAGGCCTGTGCCTGTTTCTTGTTCTTAAAGGTCAGCTCGGGATACACGTACACGTTGTTCATCTCCATATATTGAATACTGTCGCCGTCGACGAGCACCTTGCCTATCTTCACTGTAGGCACAAACGTGGGGGAGTCCATCTCCGCCAGCGCCTGCTCCGCCGTGATTCGCTCGTTCTGGGCGGAGGCAGTGAATAGTGAACAGTGAATAGTGAATAGTATCGCTATCACTCTGATATATGGGCTGAACTTTGTCATATCGCCTACAAAAGTACAAAAAAAAGCCGAGCGGAAGCAAATTTTTCGCTTTTCACTCTTCACTTTTACCTTTTTTTATTATCTTTGCAGCGTGAATCTTAAATATTAACGACGTATGAAGGCACAAAATCAAAGATCGTATTGGCTGGAGCGAGTAGTATTGCTACTATTCACTATTCACTGTTCACTATTCACTGCTCCTGCTCAGTCGGAGCGTGAGTGGGAGACGTATCTCAATGAGGTGATAACGATTGAGGATGTGGGGACTGCGGCTTGGGAGGAGATGTATGAACAGTTGTGTGAGTTGGATCAGCATCCGATGGATCTGAACTGCGCTTCGCGAGAGCAGCTGGAGCAATTGCCGTTCCTCTCTGCCCAACAGGTGGAGGACATCATGGTCTGGCTCTATCAGTACGGCCCGATGAAATCGCTGGCTGAACTGCAGATGATCCGTTCACTGGATTATCAGCGACGCCGACTGCTTACTTACTTTGTTCGGATAGATGACGGCGAGCAGCAACGCGACTTTCCCACCCTGAAGACCATCACGCAATATGGCCGGCATGAACTGATGGCGACAGCTAAGATCCCTTTCTATGAACGACGAGGCGACAACGAGGTCTATAAAGGCTGGCCTTATCGCCATTGGCTGAAATACCAGTTCTCGTATGGTGATCAGGTGAAGGCCGGACTCGTCGGGGCGCAGGATGCAGGAGAGCCGTTCTTTGCGAATAAGAACCGTTGGGGCTACGACTATTACTCCTATTACCTGCAAATCAAGCATTGGCGACGACTGGAGTCATTGGTGTTGGGGAAGTACCGCGTGACGATGGGTATGGGCCTGATTGCCAACAACGGCTTTGCGATGGGAAAGTTGACATCGCTGCAGAACCTAGGCCGTTCCACCACAACCCTGCGTGCCCATTCTTCCCGTAGTGCAGCCGACTATCTGCAAGGCGCTGGAGCCACCCTGACGATTTCGAAAGGTCTCTCAGCAACAGGCTTCCTGTCGTATCGGGCGATGGATGCCACCCTCAATAAGGATGGCTCGGCTACCACCATCGTCACCTCGGGCTATCATCGCACGGAGACAGAGTTGGAGAAGAAAGACAACCTGAAGAACACCACTTTTGGAGGAAATGTCCGTTATCAGCAGCACGGTCTCCACGCAGGCCTGAATATCATCGCCACCCATCTTGATCGTGAGTTGAAACCCAACACCTCTGTACTCTATCGCCAGCATGCCGCACAGGGAACGGACTTCCTTAACTTCAGTGCTGACTATGGCTATGTCCATCACCGTTTTGCCTTCAATGGTGAGACGGCAATGAATAAGAACGGCGCCTTGGCTACTATCAACAGCCTGAGCCTGCAATGTGGCAGCGAGGTCTCGCTGATGGCACTCTATCGTTTCTATTCCTTCCGCTATACCTCGCTCTATAGCAACAGTTTCAGCGATGGTGGTGCGGTACAGAACGAGAGCGGCATCTATCTGGGTGTCAACTGGCAACCGTCGCCCCGCTGGAAGGTGATGGCCTATAGCGACTATGCCTATTTCCCCTGGGCCAAGTATCAGATATCACAGTCGTCGCACTCGTTCGACAATCTGCTACAGGTGACTTATCTTCGCAACCATTGGAGCATAGATGCCCGCTATCGTCTGAAATTCCGTCAGCGCGACAATGAGGATAAGTCTGCCCTGCAATCAAGAACCGAGCATCGCGGACGCCTGAGCCTGACTTATGACGGTCCTTTTACCAGTCGCACACAGTTAGATTATACTCAGATTGCTTTCCGAGGGCAGGATCGGGGCTGGATGGCGAGTCAATCGCTGGGCTGTCATCATCGTTGGCTGAGGCTCAGCGGTGGCCTGGGCTATTTCCATACCGACAGCTACGACAGTCGCGTCTATCTTTATGAATCAGGGCCGCTTTATAACTACGGTTTCAGCCAGTTTAGCGGCGAAGGCATCCGATATTGGCTGATGGCGCGGGCGGAGATAGGCCGACGTTTGATTCTTACTGCGAAATTCGGCACCACCGACTATTTCGACCGTTCCGTGATAGGCAGCAGCTACCAGCAGATCAACGGCTCCTCGCAGTCGGATCTCGATTTGCAAGTAAGGTGGAAATTCTAAAATAGGAGTTGGTGATAGAGGTCGACGACCTGCTGGGCGACGTTCTGTCCTTCGAACCTGTGGATATAAGCCTGACTGCGCAGGATGCGTTCTTCGCGCCCTTCAGCCCCTCTGAGCACCTGTCGGATAGCCGCAGCCATACCCTCGGCATCGTCAGGTGCCACATAGATGTTGTCAGGCCCTCCGGCTTCCTCTAAGCATGATCCTGTGCAAGCCACCACAGGCAATCCCGTACTGATGGCTTCGATGATGGGGATGCCAAAGCCTTCATATATCGAGGGATAGACAAACGCCTCAGCCCCTGCATACAGGCCGGGCAATTCCTCGTCTTTCACACCATGCAGGATCTTCACCCGCTGTGTCAGTCCATGCCTCTGCACATAGTCCTGTACCACATCGGTATATTTCGTATGCCGTCCTACGATCACCAGCTTCAGATCCTCTGGCAGAAACGGCAGCGCCTTCACCGCCAACAATATATTCTTCCGTTCCTCAATCGAACCCACGCTGAGAATGTATCTGCCATCTTCCTTCTTCCCTCTTACTTCTTCCTTCGAAAACCTCGGGGCGCAGCTCTGATAGATCACGCTTATCTGACTGCCGTCCACCTCGCCGAATTCCATGATATCCCGCTTCGTACACTCGCTGACGGCGATGATATGGTCGGCCTCCTTGATGGTCTGCAGGAACTTCCAGGTATAGATCTTCGTGTCTATCCAATGATAGTATTCCGGATGGCGCAGGAAGATCAGGTCGTGGATGGTCACCACGCTGCGGATGTTCGTCTTGCTGATGCCGAAGGGCAACTCACCGCTCAGCCCGTGATAGATCTGTATCTGGTCCCGCTGCAAGTCCTTTACCATACCCTTGGTTCGCCACCAGGCTTTGGCAAAGGGTAGGGCAGAGTCGTGTGGATAGCAGAACGATACATTGTCCTGGGCCACAATCTGCCCGCGCAATTCATCGCGCCCCTTGTCTGGAGCATAGAGCCGCAGGTCCAACAGCCTGTCCTGCTGGGCGATGTCGTTCACCAGCGTCCGTCCGTAGTTGCCCAGTCCCGTGCCATTCCGCACAATCCGCTTCGCGTCGTATCCTATCTTCATCATCTTTTCTCTTTCTATTTTCTTAGCATATAGTATTTCTGACTGCGGCTTCCTTGGCTCATAATCCCTGACGAGGGATTGAGTGCTAATTTGCGTAGTTCTGTAGTTGCTGTTGTGCGCGAGAGACCTGTTAGTTTTACATAGTCGGGAACTCTCATGAACGGGTGATCCTCAAGGTATTCATGGGCTTTCTGTATGCGCTGCTCAAGCGTGAGCTTCGGTTTGCGTAACCGGCTTATGCCCCCTCTCTCCAACACGCACCTGCGACTGGTGGTTCGGATAAGGTCAGGATCAGGTCTGTATGACACACCTGTCACATGGATACTTTTCGCATTATGGGTGGCCTCACCTTCCTCAAAGGCATCCTGCAATAGGTCATCTCTTACTCCGAGTTTGGCGTGGAAGGTGCCGATGCCGTCGAGTTTCACTGAATAGCCCTCCGACATGCTTAAACTTAGCTTCTCACTCACCAGCGAAAGGACTCCCAATATCTGGCTCTCTTCCATTCTGCCCTCGCGTGAACAAAGGCTCACAAACTGCTGAAAACTCATCGGACTTAGCTTCATTTTGTAGTAAGCTTGTGTCCGTCCAGTACCATTCAGATCAGGTACTTCCTGCTTGATATATTTCGCGTACATAACAATTTTTATTTGATTATGCTGCAAAGATAATCAAAACATCTGAAAAAGCCATAACAATGACGCAGTTTTATCAAACGCTGCCTTAGTTTTAACAAACGATGTCTTGGTTTTAACAAACGCTGACAGCGTTTTAACTTTACCCCGTACCTTACTACCTTTGAGCCCGGCACTTTCTACCTTTTAGCTGGGACCTCTCTAACATTTACCCGGAATCGCGGTGACATTTTAAGCTTAATTAAATAAAAACTGTGTAAGATTTCCAAAGCTCATTCGTTTTATTAGAAAAAGACTTTATGATGAAGTATTACAAGTGGATGACAGTTGTGGCTTTTGTTCTGCTGACACAAGCGATGCAATGCAACGAAGAGTTTGAAAGCGAACCTCAGTATCTCAGAAATGCAGATGGTAAACCAGAATATGTTTATCTGAACACTATCAGTGCTGAAAGATTTAACCGACACGCTGTCAGAAGTGGATGGAAATGGAAAAAATGCTCAAGGATTACGGAAGAAGGAGAATTAGAGAATTTTGTCTTAACAGGAAATGGCAATCCTATGGAATATTACTTTACAAGCGATTCTGTCATCGTGTTCCAATATTATAAGGATAGGAATGTCCGTTGGCGCGATACCTATCGATACGATGGGACAAGTAATCTCGTGAACATATCGTCAATAGAATACATGCAGGTGATTTCTTTAGATTCCCTGCACATGAAAACCATTGAATCTGTCGGAGGTATCGGCTACTTTCTATTTTGCTATGAACGGATGATGCCCTTCGAGCTGAATGCGCGGATGTTAGGATTTGATGAAATACAACAATGAGGAGATACCTGGCAATACTTGCCTGTTTGATGTTCTGTTGTCATTCAAGGGCACAGAATGATTCCCTTTCATATCGGCTGACGCCATTTGTAAAAGGTGGACTGACGATTGGTTTCTTTGAAGGCAAGGCCAGCAATTCATCATCTGTCGGACATACGGGCTTTCATCTGGAAGCGGGAATACAAGTTCCTATTCGCCGGGGGCGTGTTTTCAATTGGTGCCTGATACCTTCGTTAAGGTTTATCACAAAAGGAGATACTTGGGAATTGGACGATGGTGAGCGGGCATTTGCAAACATGCAGTACATTGAGGTGCCCATTGACTATGCTGCTCAAATCTCAACGAGAAAATGCAAAATCTGGTTTGGTGCTGGCCTTTATATGGGCTATGGCATAGGAGGGCGATTATACGGAAGTGACAATCTGTATATCTATCATGGCTATCGGTTGAAGGAAGAGCCTGCCATATTCGGCTCCGAAGTCAGGGCTAATCGATGGGACTCCGGACTCAACCTTATGGGTGCTGTTCAGCTACGCCATCTTTATCTGTCCTTTGATTTAGACATTGGATTAACCAAAGTGGCATCTGGCAGACTCGATGGAAATAATGATTCATCCGCCGTAGCTATATCCATGAGCATCGGCTATACGTTCTAAGGTCACGAAAGTTCCAGGAACTTCTGCACCCAAAGAATTTAAAACTATTGATATTTAGAAAAAAACGATTCGATTTTTTGCGAATTTCGATTCTTTTTATTATCTTTGCACCCGAAATAGCATGAAGTATGATAGTTACTTTTGATGAAGTATATCTGGAAAACCTCTATAAAAAGGGGGAGACTGGCCTGAAGAAGTTTAGGTTTCAGCCCCAAATCGTCAGAGGATATCAGAAGGCTGTCAAGTACTTGATTCAGGCTCGATGCAAAGAAGATTTGTTTCCATTTAAATCACTTCATTTCGAAGCTCTTCATGGTGATAAGGAAGGTCGGTTTTCGGTTAAGGCGAATGATCAATATCGAGTAGAGTTTACTTTGGAAGAATCAGATGACGAACCTGTGGTGACTATCTGCAACATTATGGAATTGTCAAATCATTATAAATAAATACGGTTATGGCTAGAATACAAAACATCTCAGAAAACAAAATAGCAAACAATATGACTTCATCAGAATTGATACATCCGGGAGAGATGATCAAGGATGAAATTATGGCACGAGGGCTGACTCAAAAAGAGTTAGCCCAGAAGATGGGTGTATCCTATACCGTATTCAATGAGATACTAAACGGTAAACGCCCTGTTACTACGGAATATGCTTTGTTGTTGGAGGCTGCCCTTGGGACGAATGCTAATATCTGGCTTGGATTACAAGCTGACTATAACATGCAGAAAATAAAGCAGGACAAGTCGTTTATGAAGAAGCTGGAAAAAATTCGCAAAATAGCAGCTATTTTCTAATTCGTAACTTTGCATCGAAATATATAAATAATGTAGATGAAGATACCATTTTCACCCCCGTATATTGACGACCAGGTGGTGGCGGAAGTGACCGACTCGCTGCGCTCCGGCTGGATTACCACAGGCCCCAAGGTGGCGGCCCTGCAGGAAGAGATTGTGAAACTGACGGGTACGCAGGCCGCGCTTTGCGTGAACTCGTGGACCACAGGCGCCATTATGATGCTGCGCTGGCTGGGCGTGAAGCCCGGCGACGAGGTGATCATACCCGCCTATACCTACTGCGCCACTGCCTTCGCCGTGTTGTGGGCTGGCGCAAAGCCTGTGATGGTGGACTCCGGCGACGACCTGAATATCTCTGTTGAGGCTATCCGCAAGGCTATCACCCCGAAGACGAAGGCTATCATACCCGTAGACATAGCTGGCTATCCCTGCGACTACGACGGCATCATGGCACTGGTACAGGAACCGGCAATCGCGGCGATGTTTGAGCCTACCTCACCGGTGATGGAGCAGCTGGGACGTATCTGCGTGATCAACGACTCGGCACACTCCATCGGCTCGCACTACCACGGGAAATTCTCTGGTACCGAGACCGACATTGCCATCTTCTCGCTGCATGCCGTGAAGAACATCACCACGGCTGAGGGCGGTGCCATCTGTCTGAACATGCCGGAGCCCTTCGACAACCAGCAACTGTATCAGCAGCTGAGGATGATGGCGCTGAACTGTCAGACGAAGGATGCCTTTACGAAGAGCAAGGCCGGCGGTTGGCGCTATGACATCGTGGGCATGGGTATGAAGGCGAATATGGCTGACGTGAATGCCGCCATCGGACTGGCACAGATTCGTCAGTATGACAAGCTGTTGGCAGAACGTAAACGTATCTTTACGGCCTATAACGAGGCTTTCTGCAAAGAGCCGTGGGCGATGATGCCACCGGTGGTGAAAGACGGACGGGAGACTTCCTACCATGTGTATGCCCTGAGGATCAAGGATATCACGGAGGAACAGCGCGATGAGATCATCGCGGAGATATCGAAGAAGGAGGTGGCGGTGAACGTGCATTTTACGCCGCTGCCGATGCTGACGTTGTTCCGCGACCTGGGCTATGACATCAAGGATTATCCGCAGGCCTACCAGAACTATGCCCATGAGATATCGCTGCCCTGCTATCCGCAGCTGAACGAGGAGATGACACAGTGCGTCATCGATACTGTCATTCAAGCCTATAACACCGTGATCAAGGCATGATATCCGTCGTCATCAATACATATAATGCGCAGCAGCATCTGGCGAAGGTGTTGGAGTCGGTGAAGGACTTCGACGAGGTGGTGGTGTGCGATATGGAGAGTACCGACGACACGGTGAAGATAGCCGAGGGGTATGGTTGCCGCGTGGTGACCTTCCCGAAAAATGGTCATACCTGCTGCGAGCCGGCGAGGACGTTTGCCATACAGGCAGCGCGGAATCCCTGGGTGCTGGTGGTGGATGCCGACGAGATTGTGACGCCGGAACTGCGCGAGGCACTCTATGAGACGGTGAAGGGGAATGACTGCGCGGCGGGCTACTATATCCCGCGGCAGAATATGTTTATGGCGATGTTCGTGCGCGACTTCCATTATGACTATCAGTTGCGGTTCCTGGTGCGTGAGGGGACGGAATGGCCACCCACCATCCACTCGTTGCCGAAGGTGCCGGGGAGGGTGGAGAAACTGCAGGCCCCGAAGGAGGCGCGGTTGCTGCATCTGATGGATGAGACGATGCATGAGTATGTGGCGAAGATGAATGTGTATACCGACAACGAGACGGAGAAGAAACAGTATGGTGTAGCCGCCCTGTTCTGGCGACCGCTATGGCGTTTCTTCAAGAGTTATGTGATGGACGGCAGCTTCCGAATGGGCATCCGAGGTCTGATACGCTCAGGGATGCACGCCGTGTATCAGTTTATCCTGATAGCGAAGATCATTGAGAAGCGCTATCGCGGTTGACGAAAGCGCGGTTGTCCTGATATTCCCGATAAGGTAGATTATAGTCGAGATAATAGAAATTATGCTGGCGCTGGTTGTCGTGCGGCGGTATGACCATATAATCACCATACTTATTACGGAGATAGGCATCGGCCTGTTCCACACCCATCACGGTGTGGCCCTCGAAGTCAACGGGCTGCGGCGTGCCTAACATCGTCTTGGGAATGACCCCACGGACACCATCGTCGTAGTCGAGTACATAGTCGCTGGATTCGTAGTCGTAGGCCAGATAGGCAGCCCTTAGTTGGTGGCGCGCCCACTCATGGGTGAAGCAGCGCTGAATGAGCAAGATGGGCCACGAACTGGGACCATGTCCGTGCTTATAAGGGTCGCGATGGAGGAAGTATAGCAGTTTGTCGAGAGCCTTGTAACGCGCCACTGCCAACCGCTGGGCCATCTTGTTTTTGGAGATGCCGTCGATGGGGAACACGTCGATATAGATGCCGGCAAGGTAGTCGCTGTGGGCACGCTCTATCAGGGTGGTGCTGCTGTCGACAATCTTTCCGAAACCGCCGGGGTAGGTGGGCGAGGTCTCGATGCACAGGGCTTCGAGGGGTGACGGCAACCACTCGTGGGCATGCATCATAAAGCGGTCGTAGTCGGGACGGGGCATGCAGATGTCCATATCGTCGTCCCAGGGGATGAAGCCCTTGTGACGGACGGCACCCAGCATGGTGCCTGCCCAACAGTAGTACTTGATGTCGTGCTCACGGCAGACACGATCGACAGACAGCAGGATCTGCAGAATGTGCTGATGGAGGGTTTCTATATCGTAACTGGCCATAATCCGATGCAAAATTACAAAAAAAAACGGTGCGGCAGTAAATTTTTCACTTTTCACTATTCACTTTTCACTTTTTTTGTTACTTTTGCAGCATGAAGATTTTCCATATCGTATCGAATAAGGAGTGGGGCGGAGGCGAACAGTACGTCTACGACCTGAGTCAGCGACAGATGGCCGACGGCATCGACGTCACCATTTTCTGTAAGCCTGTGGAGGCGATTATGCAGAAATATCAGGAGGCTGGGATGAAGGTTATTCCGCTGTCCCTTGGCGGGGCGTTGGATATCCGAAGTGCCTGGCAGATGGCGAAGGCTATCAAGACTCATTCAAATATCCATGCCCATAATTTCAAGGATGCGTTTACGGCGTGTTATGCCAGGTGTATAGCGCGGAAAAAGGATGTAAGGGTGGTGATGTGCCGACATCTGACGCGGAAGGGTAAGAACACGTTGCTCTATCGCTGGCTCTATCGGCATCTGGACCGTCTGATCTTCGATTCGGAACTGTCGAAGTCGGAATTCCTCAGCACTCATCCTACGATTGATGAGAAGAAGCTGGGCATTGTGCATACGAGTATTGTGGTGCCGGAAGCAGTGACAACCGTGGATATCAGGGCCCAGTATGGGATAGCAGAGGATAGTGTGATCGGTATGTTCCACGGACGCCTGGATCCTGAGAAAGGACTCGATACACTGCTGGAGGCGGTGACACAGATCAAGGAGAGGAATTTCCGGTTGGTGCTGGTAGGCCGTGGCAGCGAGGAGTATACGGCTCACCTTAAGCAGACGGTGCAGGAAAAGGGCATTGCGGAAAAGGTGGTGTTTGCAGGGTTTGTACATCCCGTGCTGCCGTATGTGGCCGCTGCCGACTTCGGTATCCTGGCATCGACGGTGCAGGAGGGTTGTCCGCTGTCGCCACAGGAGTATATGTCGCAGGGCCGTCCCGTAGTAGTGACGGGCAATGGTGGTCAGCGCGAGTATGTGGTGCAGGAACAGAACGGACTGCTGGTGCCTCCCGGTGATGCCAAGGCCCTGGCAGAGGCACTGGCTCGTCTGGTGGATGATGCGGCCCTGCGCCAGCGTTTGGGAAAGCAGGCAAAAGCCGACTTCGACGACCATCTGAACTACGCGCATTATTACGAGCAGATCAAGAAGATATATGAAGAATAAGGTAATCTATTGTCTCGTGTCTTCCCTGTGGTATCTGCTCTCGCTGCTGCCATTCTGGGTGCATTACCTGCTGAGCGACTTTGTCTATCTGGTGCTCTATCGGCTGATAGGCTATCGGGTGAAGGTGGTGCGGAGGAACCTTACTACCTCGTTTCCTGAGAAACCGGAGGCAGAGATACGGGAGATAGAGCGGAGGTTCTACCACCGGCTGTGCGACTATTTCGTGGAGGCGGTGAAGATGCGGACGATGACCGAAAAGCAGATGCGGCGCCATCTGGTGTTCAAGGGTACCGAGACGGTGAATGAGTGCGTGGCAGAGGGACAGTCGTGTGCCGTGTATCTGGGACATTCGTTTAATTGGGAGTGGATCACCTCACTGCCTCTGTGGGTATCAGAAAAGGCCCAGTGCGGACAACTCTATCACGCCTTGGAGAATGAGGCCTTCGACAAGCTCTTCTTGCGGTTGCGGGAAAGATGGGGGGCAGAGTGTATCCCCTTGGTGGATATCCTCCGGAAGACGATAGAATACAAGCGGAAGCAGCAGCCTACGGTGTTCGGCTATCTGGGAGATCAGGTGCCGCACTGGAACAATATCCATCATTGGTGCTGGTTCCTGAACCACGATACCCCCGTGATGACGGGTACGGAACGTATCGCCATCAAGAACCGTCAGGCGATTTTCTTCCTCGAGGTGTCGCACAAAAAACGGGGCTATTATGAGGCGGAGTTTAAGTTGATTACCCGCAAACCGGAGGAGTTGAAGGAATACGAGGCTACGGATATCTATCATCAGATGCTGGAGGCGAGTATCCGCAGGCAGCCGGAGTTGTGGCTCTGGAGTCATAACAGGTGGAAGCGGACGAGGGAAGAGTTTGACAGACGATTCCTGGTAGTAGATGGGAAAGTCGTTCCCAGAGAGGGGGTCGAGGAATGATTTTCGTACACGATAGGGGCCGGATGGCGAATAACATACTGCAGTACGGGCATGTGTATGCCTGGGGCAGGGAGCATGGGCGCAAGACGATGTCGATGCGCTTTGCCTATAAGTATCCGTATTTCCATATCTGCTATACGAAGCACCATAACTTCGCTACCTATGTCTTTGCGAAATTTGCTGCTAAGTGGGGCTTGATACCGATGGTGACCTTCAGCAACGATGAGGCACAGAATCGTCGCAACGAGGATATCATGCTTCAGAAGCGGATGCTGGTGGTGACGGGATGGGAGGCACATTGGTATGACCTGTTTCTGAAATATAAGGCGGAGATATTGGAGCTGTTTGCGTTTCGGCCTGAGATTGAGGAGAAGGTTGTTGAGGCGATGAACATGAATCACGGGGACTGTCCTCCTGTAATTCGGTCGCAGAGCTCCCTGCTCACAGATAGGACAGTCCCCATGATTCTTGGTGTGCATATCCGGAGAGGCGATTATGCAACGTTCCATGATGGAAAGTTCTTTTTCTCAGATGAGCAGTATGTAAATGTGATTCGTCGGTTTCTCACCCTCCATCCTGATAGGCAAGTGAAGGTGTTTATCTGTGGCAATGACCCGAAACTGGATAAAGACTATTATCGGCGTGAGTTACCGTTATGCGAGGTAGTGTTTCCTGATGGGAACCCTGGCGAAGATTTGTGCCTGTTGTCACATTGTGACTATCTCATCGGTGCCCCTAGCACGTTCTCACTGGTGGCAGCGATGTATCATGATCGTCCGTTGTATTGGATGATGGATGCAGATGCCCCGTTGAGCGAAAGTTCATTCCGCTATTTCGACGATCTCTTCCAACATATTCTTTAGGATTCTTTAGGGCACCAACCGGTTGTCGATCATCCTTGCCATATACTGCTGGATGATGGCTTTCACCTCACGTTCCATCTGCTGCTGCTCAGGAACCTGGCCTTTCAGGTTCTTCTTCATCTTATAATCGCTTAAGGCATAAAGACCTATCGTCTGCTGACCATCGAACTGCAGGACATAATCCCCCTTGCAATACTGGTAGATGCCGTCGAGGTAGTTGATGGCCCAGGTTTCTTCGGCAGGGGTGTTGAGCAGGTCGCAGCCAAAAGCCATATAAGGCTTGTCGTAGCCGATAAGGTTGAGGATAGTGGGAAGGATGTCCGTCTGTTGGGCAATGCCATCGCGGATGCCTGGGGTGATGTCGCCACTTGGATCGTAGAGGATGATGGAGGTAGCAAACTGGTTGATGCTGCTTTTGTATTCAGGGTGGTTACTCATGTTGGTGTGGTCGCCCGTCATCACAAACACGGTATTCTTAAACCAAGGCTCCTTGCTGGCCTCCTCGAAGAATCGCTGCAGGGCATGGTCGGTATAGCGGATGCACTTGTGGATGGGCATCTCCTCCTCTTTATATACCTCTTTATATTGTTCCGGCACGTGGAAGGGATGGTGACTCGACAGTGTGAAGAGGGCCGTCATAAAGGGCTGCTTCATCTCGCTCATCTTCATGCGGAAATACTGCAGGAAGGGCTCGTCCCAGATGCCCCACCAGTTGTCGGAATCGGCGGGACCGTTCGTGCGTTTGTCGGCCTCGAAGTCCTCCTGGCTATAGCATTGCTGGAAACCTGTGGATCGGGTGAAGCCCTGGAATCCCAGACTCGATGCGGGGGCACCGTGGAAGAAGGCTGTTTCATAGCCCAGACTGTCGAGGCAGGCCGCCATACCACTGAGACGATTCGTGGCATGAGAGGCGGCGACAAAGGATTCTACGAACATCGGGAGGCCTGAGAGTGCTGAGGGCATCGCATCGACGCTGGCCCGTCCGTTGGCGAAGGTATAGCGGAAACTCACGGCGTGCTGCATCAGCGAATCGAGGAAGGGGGTGTAGCCCTTGTAGCCAGGGAGAATCTCATGATTGAGGCTGCCGATATACTCGCGCCCGAAGCTCTCGAGAAAAATGACGACGATGTTTTTTCTAGAAAAGCTAGAATCACTAGATAATCTATAGTTACTAGATAATCTAGAATCGCTAGAATATCTAGAATCTCTAGGATTATGTATGGGGCTGAAGATGGCTTCGAGCTCTGCCTCGCTCTGGTAGTAGCCGGGATTATGATAGCTGTGCTTGCCGATGGTACGGAAGAGCGAGAAGGGGGTGTTCAGGATGAGCGACGCATCGTTAGGACGGTCGATGAACTGATTGGCGGTGCTGATCTTGATAGGACGGTTGTCCCAGAAGCCTCCGCGCATGCCTGCCCAACAGAGGAAGGCTGCGATGAGTAGTGCCAGTGTCTGGGCGATGTAATAACGCCGGCGAGGCTGGGTGCGGAAAACAGGTACGCGATAGCAACGCCATAACAATGCCACCAGTGCGATGAAGAGCAACACCAGATACCAGTGGCGCAGAAACTCCAATCCAACAATGCTACCCAATTTATCGTCGGCACCGAACTCGCTGAAGAAAGCTATCGTCGTGCGTCGGGCGGTATACTGGAAATACACGGCATCGCCGAGGTTCGTGGCGAGACCCAGGCCGTTGACGAAGAGATAGAGCCATTTGCAGAATTGCTGCCATTTGGCATTTTCCTTCAGATGCAAGGGGAAGAGCACCAGGAGGATATAGAGGGCGTTGGTGTAGGCGATGGCTGAGGTGTCGAAATAGACTCCGCCCCAAAAGATATCCCAGAACTTCGGCGAACTGAACACGTGTTCGTAGGTGCTGTAGTTCTCCAGCAGGAAGGCGATCCTGGTCACCATATAGGCTGCATACAAAAGCAGGATATTGACAATCACTGCCCCCAGCCCTATTATTTTATTTCTACTATTCACCATTGACTGTTAATCTGTCTTGCGTCATGCGGGTCATATACTGTTGGATGATGGCTTTCAGTTCGCGCTCCATCTGCGGTTGCTGCGGCACCTTCCCAATGAGATTCTGTTTCATCAGCGAGTCACTCAAGGCATAAACGGCTTTTGTCTGGGTGCCGTCGAACTGCAGCACATATCCTTGTTTTACATATTGGTAGATGCCATTCAGGTAGTTCACGGCCCAGGTGTCTTCCGCAGGGGTGTTCAGCACATCGATGCCAAAACCGAAATAAGGTTTCTGATAGTGCAGCATACCCATTACGGTCGGTAGGATGTCTATCTGCTGGGCGATCTTGTCCTGTATCTCTGGCAGACGCTCCGCATTGCCTGGCTCATAGATGATGATGGGCGAGCAGAAACCGCCGAGGTCTGTCTCGTAGAAGGCATGATCTGAGAGGTTGGTGTGGTCGCTGGTGAGTACGAAGATGGTGTTGTTGAACCAAGGTTCGCGGCTCACCTTCTCAAAGAACTTCCCGATGGCCATGTCTGTATAGCGGATGCATTTGTGGATGATGATGCCCTCCTCGGGATATTGCGCTTTGTATTTCTCGGGGATGGCATAGGGGTGATGACTGCTGGCGGTGAAGACTGCTGTCATGAAGGGCTCCTTCATCTCCGACATCTTCGTGGCGTAGTATTGCAGGAAGGGTTCATCCCAGATGGCCCACATGCCATCGAAGTCTTCGTCACCGCCGAAGCGGGTATCTGCATCGTAGTCCTCACGTCCATAGTAGTCCTGGAAACCTGTGGCGCGTGAGAATGCCTGGAATCCCATCGAACCGCGCTGGGCTCCGTGGAAGAAAGCAGTCTGATACCCTTCTGCTGCGAGGATGGAGGCAATGCCACTGACATGGTTCATCGAAGCAGGAGTGAGGAAGAAAGGCTCTACGAACATCGGAATGCTCGACAGGATGCTGGGCATGCCATCGATGCTCTTGCGTCCGTTGCAGTAGGTGTGGCTGAAGGTGACACTCTTTGCGATGAGAGAATCCACGTATGGGGTGTAGCCGCGGTATTGACCGTTCTCGAGGGTTTTGTTCAGGGCACCGATGTATTCACGTCCGAAGCTCTCGACGATAAGGACGACAACGTTTTTTTTAGTAAAGCTAGAATCGTTGGGATGGTGCACCGGGCTATAAATGGCCGCCATCTCCTGCTCATTCTGATAGTAATCGGGCACCACAAAGACCGCTTTGCCGATGGTGCGATAGAGCGAGAAGGGCGTATTCAGCACCAGGGCAGCCTCGATAGGACGGTTTACATATTGATTGGCATTGGAGATGGTGATAGGTCTTACAGCGGTGGTAAAGCCTCCTCGGATACCTGCCACCACGAAGGGGGCGAAGGCAACCAACGAGAGAAATACTATGAGGGCATAGGGCCAGGGACGCAGACGTTTCCATTCCAGGCCTGTCTTGACATACAATTTCCATATGCCCCAGATGAGGAGGGCGAAAACGATGACGAGATACCAATGATGGAGGGTCTCTGTGAGGAAGATAGAACCGAGGTTTCCTTCGTTTGAGAACTCACTGAAAACGGTGGTTGTCGTGCGGCGCATGGTATAGCGGAAATACACGCTGTCGCAGAGGTTGATGGCAAGGGCCAGACCATTGATGACGATAAAGACCCACTTGCAGATCTGTTGGTAGGTATTGTTTTCCTTCCTGTGCCAGGGCAGGAGCATCAGGACGATGTAGGGGATGTTGGTCACGAGGATGGCTGAGGTATCGAACACCAATCCGCCTCTCAGCATCTCCATGAGATGAGAGGAACTCAGGCCCTGTCCGAAATAGCTATAGTTCACCAGCAGGTAGATGATCCTTGCCAGGAAATAGAGTATATATGCAATGCCCAGATTGCATAGCATCGCCGTCAATGGCGCCAGATATCTGAATCGTTTCGTACTCATAACTATTGTTCCTTTAACTCCCTTAAATCCTTCGCTGCTGTCTGCAGAATCGCCTTTCCCTTTTTGATGAGTGCCTCGCTGTTGCTGCTCTTATCCACGATGATACGATTGGCATTGAGGTCGAATACCGCAAAGCCTGTGCTGTCCTTCATCGTGATGCCGTTGTTGTAGGTATGTGTGGCGAAGGGATAGCGATAGCTCTGGCTCATCACATCGCGGCTGAACCGGAAATCATCGTGGGGAATGCCTAATTGTCCTAAGAGTGTGGCAGGGAGGTCTGTCTGGTTACACAATTGTGTGATGCGTCGCGGGGCTTTCAGGGCTCCTCCCAACCAGAGCATCGGCACATGGTCGTGCATCTCGTGTTCCTCACCTACACCGAAGTGTGAGAACCCATGATCAGGCAGCATGATTACCAGCAGATTATCCCATTGCGGGGTCTGTTTTATCTCATTGATAAAGTTGCCGATGCATTCGTCCAGATAATTGAAGGCATTGGCTATCTCATCGTTCAGACGGTGTGTGGGCACATCCCATGGCTCATGACTGCTGAGTGTGGAGTAGCCGATGAGGAATGGACCTTGTTGCGTTTTCACCATCTGCCCCAATGTTGCGAAGGTGATATCGTCGCGCACACCCCATTCCGAGGTCTTCTGTTCCTGAGTGGTGTAGTCTTTCATCCAATGTAGTTGCTCGAAGCCTATGGTCACAAGATAGCTGCGCATATTGGTGAAGTTGATATCACCGCCATAGAGGTAGGTGGTATGATAACCTTCCTGTCGGAGTGACTGTGCGATGCCTGGTAATAATCGGGTCTTGGCAGGCATCTTCATTACAGAGGAACGCGGGAATGAGGGATAGCCGCTCCAGGTGCAGAGCGTGCCGCGGTCAGTGCGATAGGAGTTTGCATAGAAATTGGCGAAATAGACACCCTCTTTTGTCAGACGGTTCAGATGGGGCATGATATCGCTGCGTCTTCCGATGTCCTCGGTAAAGATGCCTCCGCAGCTCTCCAAAAGAATCACGATGATATTGGGTCGCAGGGTATTCAAGAGGGTATCAGGCGATGTACTGTCTGTGAAATAGAGACCTTCCATTGTCTTTGTCCTTTCTGCCTCGCTCATGAACTGATAGTCGGGCACATAATAGGCAGTCTTCTCGAAGGAAGACAGAAAACTGAACACAGGATTCACCGCCGAGTGATTCAGAAATTGGTTCTGAGAGTAATACACTTGTCCTACGTTCGTGGTGGATTCGTGAAGACCTCCGCGGATGCCGATAAAGATAAGGGGAAGGCAGAGCAGGGAAATGATGAGGCCTGCTATGCGATGCTTACTTGGTAATGGATCAGCCTTAAATCTAGGATAGCCTAGATAGACAAGATATCCTAAAAGAACCAGTATGACTAGTCTCACCAGGAGATAGCCTGTCGATACGCTGGCTGTTGCCTCGGTGGGGGTTTCGAGGTATTGCAGGCAGGAGGTATCGAGTTTGTAGTTCCAGAAGGGGTATAGGCTGGTGTCTGCCACGAAAGCCAGGGCAAAGGCGATAGAGATGATGATAAAGTAGATGGTGCTGATTCTGCCGAATGCCTTGTGTGTCCACCACAGACTGATCATCACCAACAGGAAGGGGAGTATCAGGAAATAGAGCGCTGTGGAAAGATCGAGTGTCAGACCGTGACAGATGACATCCCACATATCACCTATGCCGAACGTATGTCCCTCGCGACAGCAGAGCATGAATACCACCTTTGCGATGATAAACACCACCACCGTCCACAGATAGACCCTACATAAATATTTTAATCGCGCAGCCACTATTCACTATTCACTTCCTACACTTGCTGCATCTCATGCAGTTTCTTATAATATCCGTCGATATTCAACAGTTCATCATGCGTGCCACGTTCCACGATGCGTCCTTCATGCAGCACACAGATCTCGTCGGCATTCTTGATGGTAGAGAGACGATGGGCGATAGCCACTGTGGTACGGGTCTTCATCAGCCGTTCAAGAGCGTCCTGTACCAGACGCTCACTCTCCGTATCCAAAGCAGATGTCGCCTCATCGAGAATCAGGATAGGCGGATTTTTCAGGATTGCCCTGGCGATGCTCACACGCTGACGCTGTCCTCCACTCAACCTTCCACCACGATCTCCGATGTTTGTGTCAAACTCAGCTTCCGAAGCCATGATGAAATCGTAGGCATTGGCAATGCGGGCTGCCTCCTCAATCTGTTCGTCAGTGGCATTATCCACACCAAAGGAGATATTGTTGCGGAATGAGTCGTTGAAGAGGATCGCCTCCTGGTTTACATTACCGATGAGTTGTCTGAGGTCGTAGATGCCCAGATCCTTCACGTTGATACCGTCGATGAGTACCTCACCCTCCTGCACATCATAGTAGCGGGGAATCAGGTCTACGAGTGTCGATTTGCCGCTGCCACTCTGTCCTACGATGGCAATGGTCTTCCCCTTCGGAATCGTCAGGTTGATATCCTTCAGTATCCACTGCTCCCCGTAGCGGAAGCTCACATTCTTAAACTCTATCTGGTGCTCGAAGCTGGGCAGGCGCTTCGGACGTGCCACCTCCTTGATGGTATTCTCTGCCATCAGGATCTTGTCGACACGTTCCATCGATGCCAGACCCTTGGGAATGTTATAGCCAGCCTTTGAGAAGTCCTTCAGCGGATTGATGATGGAGTAGAGCATCACCATGTAATAGATGAAGATCGGACCTGAAAGGGTGTGGTTATTGAGTACGAGCACACCGCCGAACCACAGCACGATGACAATCATAATCGTACCCAGGAACTCACTCATGGGATGTGCCGACGACTGACGGATGTTTACTCGCATGATGTCGTTGCGGTAGGCAGTATTGATCTGATCAAAGCGGCGGTTCATCTTCCCCTCGGCACAGAATGCCTTGATGATACGCAGACCACCGAGTGTCTCCTCCACCTGACTCATGGTATCGCTCCAAAGAGCCTGCGCCTTGATGGAGTCTTGTTTCAGCTTACGACCTACCCAGCCCATAAACCATCCCATAAGGGGTACGATGGTCAGGGTGAAGAGTGTCAGTTGCCACGAGATGAACAGCAGGGCTGCGAAGTAACTTATAATCAGGATAGGGTTCTTGAAGAGCATCTCCAACGATGACATGATGGAGTTCTCTATCTCCTGCACATCGCCACTCATACGGGCAATAATATCGCCTTTGCGTTCCTCCGAGAAGAAACCGAGGGGCAAAGAGGTGATCTTCTGATACACCTGATTGCGGATGTCACGTACCACTCCTGTTCGGATAGGGATGATGGTGGCGGCAGAGAGGAAGTAGGCACCGGTTTTCAGGAAGGTGGTCACGGCGAGGAACAAACCTATGAAGAGCAGTGTGGTGGTCTGTCCCCATTCGGCAATAAGACCATTCACATAGTAGTTCATGTTGTTCATCAGCACCGTCTGGATGTTACCCCAGTCCCATGCCATCAACGAGGTAGCTGTCTCTGCATCACTCGTCTGGAAGAGAATCTGCAGGATCGGTATCAGTGCTGCAAACGAGAAGATGTTCAATATTGCCGAGAGGATATTGAATAACACCGACAGCACCAGGTATTTCTTATACGGTGGTACAAACCGTTTCAGTACGTTCAAAAACTCCTTCATAAATCACTTTTCGCTTTTCACTTCTCCACTTTTCACTTCTCCAAGCAGCGTGGCACTGGTAGAGCCAGTGATCCTCACCTGCACCGTTTCACCGATATGATGGCCCGCCTTGGGGAATACCACCATCTTATTCTGTTCTGTCCGTCCGCAGAGCTGCTCACGACTTCGTTTCGAGAATCCCTCTACGAGCACATCGAAGGTCTTGCCCTCGTCTTTCTTGTTCTGCTGGGCAGAGATTTCCGTCTGCAGGGCTATCAGTTCATTCAGTCTGCGGATCTTCTCTTCCTCCGGCACATCATCGGGCAGATGCTTCGAGGCGTATGTGCCAGGACGCTCAGAATACTTGAACATAAACGCCGAGTCATAGCCCACCTCCCGCATCAGGTCGAGGCTCATCTGGTGATCCTCTTCCGTCTCGGAGTGATAGCCTACGAAGATGTCCGTAGAGAGTCCACAGTCGGGGATGATCCTGCGGATCGCTGCCACACGGTCCAGATACCACTCACGGGTATATTTCCTGTTCATCAGCTTCAGGATACGGTCGCTTCCGCTCTGCACAGGCAGATGGATATGCTTGCACACATTCGGCATATCAGCGATGACCCTCAGGGTCTCGTCGCTCATATCCTTCGGGTGACTTGTGGTAAAACGGATGCGCATCTCAGGAGCCTCCTCTGCCACCATCCTCAGCAGTTGTGGGAAATCATAGCTCTTAGTTCTTAGTTCTTCACTCTTAATTAAATACGAATTCACATTCTGTCCCAGCAGCGTCACCTCCTTAAATCCGCGGTCTCTCAGGTCTCTCACCTCTTTGAGGATGCTCTCCACATCGCGGCTGCGTTCGCGTCCTCTTGTATAGGGCACGATGCAATAGTGGCAGAAGTTGTTACAACCGCGCATGATACTTACGAATCCGCCGAGCTTATGGCCCAGTCCGATGCGCTGGGGCACGATGTCCTTATAAGTCTCTGTCGTCGACAACTCGATGTTCATTGCCTTATGGCCTGTCTCTGCCTGCGCAATCAGATCAGGCAGACTCAGATAGGCATCAGGACCTGCCACGAGGTCGCAGTGGTGGTTGTCTAACAGATCCTGTTGTGCCCGTTCTGCCATACAGCCTAAGACGCCGATGATCAACTGTCGTTTGCGACGAATAGCCGCCAGGGCATCCAAACGGTGAAAGATCTTCTGCTCGGCATTGTCTCTCACCGAACAGGTGTTAAGGAATATGGCATCGGCTTCGTCGAGGTTATCGGTAGTATCGTAGCCTGCCATCTGCATTACTGAAGCCACCACCTCTGAGTCGGCCACATTCATCTGACAGCCGTATGTTTCGATATATAATTTCTTCATCTCTCGCTTATTTTGGGTGCAAAGGTAGTGCTTTTTGGGCGAAAAACAAAATAAAACACAAAAAATCCCTCCGCTATGCGGGGGGATTACTTGATGGTTCTACCTTTTCTATTCGCTCCAATGCTTCGAGAAGTCGGGAGCGGGGACAGGCGATGTTCATGCGGATATAGCCTTCACCGGAAACAGGTCCATACATCGTGCCTGGATTCACCCAGACCTTTGCCTCGCTAAGCAGACGGTCACAATAATCTTGCGAAGAGAAACCTGTAGCGGTGATGTCGATCCAGGGAAGATAGGTGCCCTCTAAACGGTAGACTTTCCAGCGGTGGAGATGTTCTGTTGCAAAGGTGCAGAGCGTCTGATAGTTACCCCAAAGATATGCATTGAGAGCATCAAGCCAGTCCTCACTCTCGTTGTAGGCGGCAATAAGTGCCACAGGACCGAAGGGGTTGAGATCGCACACCTCGTTGATGTTGATAGCCCGGTCTAAGCGCCGGCTCCATTCCGGTTGGGCACAGATGATGTTAGCAGCCTGAAGGCCTGCGATATTAAACGACTTGGAGGGTGAATTCAGAATGACACTGTTCTGACGACATGCTTCGCTGACAGCTGCAAATGGTTGGAACTTATAACCAGGCATGACTAGTTCGCAGTGGATCTCATCGCTTACCACCTTTACACCCTGTTTCATGCAGATATCGTTCATGCGTTCGAGTTCCGCTTTGGTCCACACACGTCCACAGGGGTTGTGAGGATTGCAAAGTAGGAAGACGGTGGTTTTCTCATCAGCACATTTCGATTCGAAATCCTCGAAATCCACTTCGAACGAAGAACCGTTCCTCACAGGTTTAAGAATAGTCTCGAGTACCTCGCAACCATTATTGCGTACAGAGGAGAAGAAGCAATTGTAGTCAGGTGAGAGGATGAGCACCTTCTCACCTGGCATGGTAAGAGCTTTGATGGCGACACTCATCGCTGGTACAACGCCTGTGGTATAGAGGATTTCTTCACGGTGGATGGTCCAGTTGTGACGGCGTTGGAACCACGAGATGATAGCCTCATAATAGTCATCGCCTACGGCTGTATAGCCGAACACCCCATGCTCAGCACGCTTCCGGATGGCCTCCTGGATGGCAGGAGCTGCCTTGAAATCCATATCCGCCACCCAAAGGGGAATGACATCAGGGTTAGGGCTTTCATCCCATTTCACACATCCCGTACCGCGTCGCTCTACCAGTTCATCGAAATCGTACATTCTTCTATTTCTTTATTTACCATGAATTCGTGGTCGTTTATAATAATTGTTGTCTTGTCTCTATAATACAGTCATTCGGCTGGCGGACATTTTCATCGATGGTGATGCTGCCGATGCTGTCGGCAACGATGTGACCGGAAGTCGGATTCTTGATATTCTCGATATGTCCGCGAATATCTGCCTCGACGGTGGAATACTCGAACATACGGTCGCACATCGGGTCGATGGTGCAGTTCTCAAGCACCAGATTCTCCGTATAACAGAGCAACTGTTCACCAGCCAGATGACAATTCACCAAGCGTACGTTTTTCGAATGCCATGCCAGATACTCTCCATCGAGGGTAGAGTCGTAGATTGTCACATTCTCACACTCCCAGAACGAATCCTTTGTCAGGATCTTTGCGTTATGTACTTCCACATTCTTGCAGTACTGGAAGACATATTTCGAGTCACTCTCTAGCCCGTCGACATAGATATTCTGTGAGAACATGAAGGGATAAGTGCCTCCATGCAGCTTTACGTTCTTGATTCGGATACCGTCCACTTTCCAGAAGGTTTCGTCGGCATCGGTAATCTCTACATTCTCCAGCGTCAGGTTCTTCATCTCCCGGAAGAATTTCGGACCGTCGATACGCGAGTTGGTCATCACCAGATCGTTTGTATACCAGATGGCAGAGCGGGAGCCTAAAGCAAAGTAGCAGTTGTCAATCTTGGCACCGTCGACATGCCACCAGGGATATTTGCCATAGAACTTGCAGTCGTAGGCCTCGATGTTCTGACATTGCTTGATGCCCGATTCACCATCGGTGATAGTTACATTTTCCAATCTGAGGTCATGGGTGGCAAACAGAGGTCGTTCGCCACCAAACTTCTCATTACGGATTACTTCATTCCCGAGCAAAGCTCGCCTACCCGTAGCCTTTGTGTTGGATTTCTGTTCTTGCGTCATAATTAAAAAAACAATGGTTTTAGGCTGCGAAGATACGAAATAATTCATAATTCATAATGCATAATGCATATTTTTTAACGTGCATCAGCAAATTTTTCATTTTTCTTTTTTCACTTTTCACTTTTTTTTGTATCTTTGTCCCGTTAACATTGTTTAATTTCTTAATAAGCAACCTGCCGATGTCGTTATCCGTAAGGCTCATTCTCATGACAGTGGTGCTGTTGTTCTGCCCCCCAAAGGTGCAGGCAGAGAAGTTGGTGCTGATGACGTCATGGACAGCCCAAGCGCAGTTTGCGGGCTATTATGTGGCCTACGAGAAGGGCTTTTATAAGGCAGTAGGCCTTGATATAGAGATAACACATCCTACACTCTCGACGACCCCTAAGATTACTTTGCAGCATGAACAGCCCGATGCCATCATGCTCTCACTGATGTCGGCCATGGATCTTATCTCACAGGGTATTCCCCTGGTGAATATTTTCCAGGATTCGATGAACAGCAGCAATCTTCTTATCTCGCGCAGGGATAACGACCCACTGAAGATGAAAGGCAAGAAGATGGCTGTTTTCAATGCCGACCCAAACTATCTGGCCTATATCATAAACAAGAAGGAAAAGCTGAACTACGACATCATCCGCTGTACCAGTCATATCAATCTTTTCCTTTCTGGTGCCATCGACGCCACGATGGCTACGAGCTATAATGAGTACCTGCAATTGTTGCAGTCAGGTTATAAGATGGGTAAAGAGAGTGTCTATCGCTTCAGCGAGCATGGCTACAATATCCAGGAGCAGGGCGTCTATGTGATGCGTAGTTACTATCAGAATCAAACCAAGGTGTGCCAGAAATTTGCCTCTGCCACACGGCAGGGCTGGGAATGGGTAGCAGCCCATCCCGAGGAAGCTTTGGAGATTGTGATGAAATATGTGCGTAGCGACCATGCTGTCACAAACCTCACTTTGCAGCGTCGCATGCTTCAAGAGGTGCTGAACCTTCAACTCGATGCTGACAGCAAGAAACGTGAGTTCCGTGTGCGTCGTGATATGGTGGAGAAAGCCAACAGACTCTTGCTCGAGTGTGGCCTCCTGAAACGTGCTGTATCATTTGAAGAACTGACCGTGCCATGAAGAGCCTGAAAGACTATCGCCGATCTTTGTCAGCCCGTCTGAGTGTGTGGACGGTGCTCGTGGTAACCGCCATTTTCCTGGCGGCTCTTTCCATCATGTTTACAGAGTCGCGCGATCATGTCCGGATGGATACCTTAGGCAAGGCCCGCCAGACACTCGACGGCACCGTGCTGCATATCGACAACACGTTACATGCGGTGGAAGTGGCTGCCAACGATATGCTGAAAGTCATCGAGAATAATCTGGATAAACCAGACAAGATGTTCGATTATAGCCGTCGGGTTTTGGAGAACAACCCCGAACTCAATGGCTGCAGCATCTCGTTCGAGCCTTTCTATTACAAGGATAAAGGCGAATATTTCTCTGCCTATTCCTACAACAACGGTGACAGTATCATGACGGAGAACGAGGGGTCAGAGACTTATCAGTATCATACAATGGACTGGTATCTGATACCCAAACTTCTCGATCGTCCCTATTGGATAGAACCTTTCCAGGAAGATGCCACTGAGGGTATCGTGGTACAGGATATTTTTTCGTCGTATAGCCAGCCTATCCATGACAAAGCGGGAAAGATCGTAGGAACCTTCTCCGTCGACATCTGTCTCGACTGGTTCTCCGACACCATCTCAGCCACCAGGCCTTTCCCCAACTCCTACACCATCCTGTTGGGCAAGGGTGGCACCTACCTCGTACATCCTGACAGCACCCGACAGTTCTACGAGACCATCTTCACCACTTCACTTCAGGAGTCCGACTCTACCATCGAGAGCCTGGGTGAGGCGATGATTGCCGGTGAGAGCGGCTATCGCACGATGACCTATCATGGTGAACAGCTGCATGTGTTTTATAAACCATTCAAGAACACGGGTTGGAGCGTGGCGATGGTCTGTCCGGAGAGCGATATCTTTGCCGCCTTTAATCAGTTACGGCGTACCGTCAGGTTGGTCACAGCCATCGGACTGCTGTTGTTGCTGCTGAGCACGTGGTATGTCGTCTCACGCAGTGTCCGTCCGCTGCAGCAATTGGTGGACTCCACTCACCAGATGATGCAGCATGAGTTTACAGGCGACATTCCCGACAGCACCCGCCAGGATGAGATAGGGCGTCTGCAACGACGGTTCAAGGCCATGCAGAAATCCTTAGGCAGTTATGTCAGTGAGGTGCGTCAGCAGTCGGCGGTGCTCGAAGCGCGCCATGCAGAGCTCCAGCAGGCCTATGAGCATGCAAAAGAAGAGGAACGCGTCAGAAATGCAGTACTCCATAAGATGACCAAGGACATGTCGGCTCCTGTGGCTGATATCGCAGCTGCCTCCCGCACCATCTGTGAGGAATACCAGGAGATGACCGACGACTATATGGATGCCATGGTCGATAAGATCGAGAACGATGCCAATCAGGTTGGCGAGATGTTGAATCAATTGTTACGCGACGCCTAATGAACATCATTTTCCAACATATACGTCGTTCGTTTGCGCTACGTCTCAGTCTGATGATCGTAGCCATCGCCACCGTGGTGTTCATCGTGGCTATCGGTGAACTCTTCCATCGCTCGCGTAACGCTACCAGAGAAGCCGCCATTGCCCAGGCTACACAGGTGCTCAATAATGTCACGCAGCACATCACAGGAGTGCTCAGCGAGGTGGAGGTGGCTACTCATAATACCGAGTGGCAGGTGCTGGAGAATCTCCAACCCGATGCTCTGTTACAGCTCTCCCGCAACATCGTGGAACTGCATCCCCTGCTCGACGGTTGCAGTATCGCAATGGAGCGCAATTTCTTCAAGGATCAGGGTAAATACTTCTCTGCCTATTCGTCGAGGCAGGATGAGAATCATATTGAGACGGAGCAGGAGGGCAACGAGAGTTATTTCTACTTTGGTATGGACTGGTACAGCATTCCCATGATACGTGGCAGGGCCTGCTGGATAGACCCCTTTGCCGATAGCAATGACTTCACAGGCAACAACCGGGGACTCCTCGTGTCGTATTGCAAGCCTTTGGTCATCGACGACGGAGAGCGTATCGGTGTCATCTCTACCGACATCTCCTTACAGAAGCTCTCGCAGGCTCTTTCCAAGGAACAGCTCTATCCCGACAGTTATTTCCTTCTCTCCGACAGCCGGGGCACTGTCATCGCCTCCAGCAGGGGCGAGACACAGGAGGCAGACATCGACTATAAACACAGCATTGTGCTCGACGCCCCATTGCCCCATACCGATTGGAAAGTTACCATCGTCTGTCCCAAGAGTGATATCTTCAAAGGCTATTACCAGCTCATCTACATCGTCATCACCATTGTTATCTTCGGACTGTTGCTGTTGTGGGGATTCTGCTATTTTGTCATCAGGAGCAATGTCACACGTCTCCAGATGCTCGCTGCCAAGACCGAAGACATGGCCAGCGGGCATTTCGATACGCCCATTCCACAGACGCGTCGTAAGGATGATATCGGACAGTTACAGAACAGCTTCTCACAGATGCAGGCCTCGCTGGCCGACTATGTGGCCAATTTGGAGCGCATGAAGGCGGAATCAGAGCAGCGTAACGTGGAGCTGGGCGTAGCCAAGGGCATGGCGGAGGCTTCCGACAAGCGAAAGTCGGCCTTTATTCAGGATATGTCTCACCAGATCCGAACCCCCTTGAACATCGTCAGCGGTTTTGCACAGATCCTTCGCGAAAGCCATCGGCAGATGAGCGAGGAGGAACGGCTGCAGCTGTCGAGGGATATGCAGCGCAACAGCTATATCATCTCCAATATCATCGAGAACTGGTCGATGACTTCGGCTCTCGACAAGGTGAAGGAGATTCCGCGCGAAGACCTGGTTACTGCCAATACACTCTGTCATGAGGCAGTGAGTAATGTGCTGTTTAAGCAGAGCGATGATGTCATCGTGAACATCGAAACCGCCGAGCGTGACATCCGGTTGACGACGGATAAGAATACCGTTTTGAAGATTCTGAGCGAGTTGCTCCACAATGCGGATAAGTTCACGACTGAGGGCACCATCACCATCGGTTGTCAGAAGATCAACAGCCGCTTCATGGCGTTCTATGTGGCTGATACGGGTTGTGGCATTGCTCCCGAGGATCAGGAGCGTATTTTCGAACCGTTCATGAAGGTCGATGATTTCTGCGAGGGCTTAGGCCTTGGCTTGCCGCTCTGCCGTCGCTTGGCGACCCTCCTAAATGGAGAAATCGTGCTCGACACGCATTACAACGCGGGAGCACGATTCCTTCTGAAATTGCCGATTTAACTATTTACTATTCACTTCTCACTTCTCCGGCATCATGACGATCGAAGCATGGTTGCCGGCATTGATTATCTGCTTGATGAAGTCCTGCACCTTCTGGTTGGTTACGGCCTTCACCGTCTCCACATAGTTCGTCTGCAGGTCAACACCCTCAGCGGTCCATTCTGTCAGTACATCCATCCAGTGACCGTTCTCGCGGTTGTTGTCCTCAGCCTGCTTCAGCAGAATCTCCCTCACCGTGTTCAGGTCGGTATCGCCGATCTTCTCCGTGGCCTCCTTCAGATACTTCAGCATCAGGTCGCGGGCAATCTTCTGCTTGTCGGGATTCGTTGGAGCCTGGGCAGAGAGCATATACACAGGCTTGTCGCCGTTGACGCTGATCATGCCACGTGCACCCACATTGTAGGCAGCACTTTCCTCCTCGCGGATGGTACGGTCGTAGATACGCGTCAGAATCTGTGAGGCAAAACTCATCAGGACCTTGTTCTCGAGCGTATAAGGCAGCTGGTTGTTGAGCCAGATCTCTGTGGTCTGTGCCTGAGGTGTCTCCATCTTACGGGTGAAGTTACAGACGGGGTTGCCCTTGAAGAACGTACGGATATCCTTTGCCTTGACAGCCTGGCCCTGAGGCATGGAAGCGATATACTGCTCTACGAATTCACGCACCTGCTGTTCGTCGAAGTTACCAATGATGGTGTAGATGAACTGTCCGCCGTTGCCATACAACTGTTTCAGTATCTGCAGCGTACGGTCGTAATCGAATTTCTGGATATCCTCTGCCTCTGGAATCCTGAAGAGCTTGTTACCGCTATTGCGTACACTCTCTACAGAGTCCTGGTATACCAACGTATGGTTCACGCTCTTGTTTTTCAATACCATCTGCATCTGGTTGACAAATGCAGCCATCGACTTCTCGTCCTTGTTGATGTTGGTCATCGTCAGGTAGAACAGCTGGAAGAGTGTCTCCAGATCCTTCGGTGTCGACTGTCCGGAGATATACTGGCGGTCCTCAGCCACCCTGATGCCTACGGAAGCCTGTTTGCCAGCGAGGGCCTTCTCGAGCTCAGATCTCAGGAAATTGCCGAGTCCGCTGTACATCACGGCAGCATCGGTTGCCTGCAGATTCATGATGTCTTCCTTGCCGAAGAGCGACATACCACCTTTGGCCTCGGCCTGCATCATCACCTGGTCATCCTTGAAGTCGGTCTTCTTCAGAATCACGCGGGCACCGTTCGAAAGCGTCAGCTCCTTATAGCCTAAGGTCTTGTTCTCCGTCTCCTTCACGATCTTTCCCTTGGCGGGCATCTGCGAGATGAGCGGTTCCTGCTTCACATTGTCCACCCAGGCGGTGAGGGTCTCTGCGCGTACAGCCTCGATACCGGCCTTCATGGCCTCGGTAGAGACATAGGTCTTGCCTTCCTTCTCCTGCTCCATGTAGTAAGCTACGAGGTTCTTGTCGTCTGTGGTAATCAGCTGCTGGGCATATTGGTTCACAAGTTCCACGGGCAACTGTCCTGCAAGGGCCGTCATTGTCTGATAGAGGGTTTCGATAGAGGGAATGGGGTCGTTCTCGAGGAAGTTCTCCACATACTCGCTGCAATAGGCGCTGTTCTTACGCTTGTCACGGTTGGTGTAGATTTTCTCCAGTCCGCTCAGGTAGTCGGCCTTCGCACGGGCATATTCCGTGGCAGTGAAGCCGAAGTCACGGGCACGCCTGGCCTCACGGTACACGGCCTGCAGCGTCTCGATATCCTTGCCTTCCTTGGCCACTCCTACCAGTTCAAAGGCATCTTTCGTACGCGACATTCCCAGATAATTGCCGTCCTGAGCTTGTCCCTGGATAAACGGACATTCGGGCTGGTCCGCAATCTCCGAGAAACGGCTGTTCAGCATCGAGCATACCATATCGCTCAGGTAGTTCTGAACAAGATAGGCAACGGTCTTCTTCAGCTCTGCAGGCACGGGGTCGCGCTTCATCGAGAGCATCAGCACGGGATACTGCTGCTCCTTGTCCTTCTCGGCCACATAGATGGCCTTTTCGTTGTCGGGCACGGGCTCGTCTATCACCTTTGCAGCATCGGCAGGCACCACGATGTCGCCGAACAGTTTCTTGATCAGCGCCTCGGTATAGTCGACGTTGATGTCGCCCACGATGATGATGGCCTGATTGTCAGGACGATACCATTTCTTATAATAGGCAATCAGCTCCTCGGGCTTGAAATTGTCGATGATCTCCATTTTACCGATGGGCATACGGTAACCGTACTTCGAACCCTGGAACAGGGTGGGGAGGGCGCGCTCGATCATACGTTGGCTGGGAGTGTTGCGCATACGGTACTCGTTGTGGATTACGTCGCGCTCCTTCTCAATCTCCTCGGGAGTGGCGGTGATGCCGCTCGACCAGTCGCGCAGCACCAGGACACATGAGTCGAGGGCGCTCTGGCGCTCGGTGCTCACATCTGCAATGTAATACACCGTACGGTCGATCGATGTGTAGGCATTGAGGCTGCGGCCATACTGCACGCCAATCGACTGCAGATACTCGGTCATCGTACCTGTGGGGAAGTGCTCCGAGCCGTTGAAGGCCATGTGCTCGAGGAAGTGTGCCAGACCCTGCTGCGAGTCATCCTCCTGGATGGAACCCACGCGCTGGGCAATGTAGAAGTTGGCTTTCTTCTCGGGGGTGTTGTTGTGACGAAGGTAGTAGGTCAGGCCGTTGTCGAGTTTACCGATACGGACGCTGTCGTCTACGGGGATCTCCGGCATCTGCATTTGCTGTTGCTGAGCCGAAACCATTCCGGTGGTGAGCAGTGCGACTGCCACAAAAAGTTTTCTGAGTTTCATTTTTCTATGATTTGATCAATTAATATTTTCGTCTGCAAAGATACGGACTTTTTTCCTAACACAATGCAAATCTTATGTTATCTTTAGGTTAAAAACAAAAAGCCGCCTTGCAAAAGAGACAAGACGGCCGGGGAAATGTATATACGAGAGAGTTGAAATCTTATTGTTTTGCGAGCAGACGGTCGTCAAGGGGCTCCATCACCACCATGCTGCTGCTGAGGAACATATTATCCTTCTGATCGTTCATCTTGTAGGTCTTCACCGTGGTCAGGTTGGGTGCCTGCGAGCGATAGAGGGTCACCTCGGTGGGCAGATCGTACTGCTGCTGCTCAGCGTTCCAGTAGCTTACTTCCACGTTGTAGCCGTTCTTATAGTATTTATAGCTAAGACGACTGCTCTTTACCCATTGCTGTGTAGCCTCGTTCCAAGAGAGCATCTCCTTGTTCTGCAGACGACCCTGCTCGTCATAGGTGTAGCAGTACTCCATCTTCTGCTCCATCTGCTTCTTGTCGTTCTGGGCATACACCTCGATCTTGTTGACCACACCGTCTTCCATCTCGCCATTATACATATAGTTGGCGTCGTTGCTGTTAACTGCGTTGAAGTACATCGTGAGTACTGTTGCTGCTGTGATGATTGATTCCATAACCCTAAATGATTTACAATTTTACAATTTACTATTTACGATTTATTTCCGTCTTTGTCCTTTAGACGCTGCAAAGGTACGATTAACTACAAAAACTTTAAGTTATTTGAATGTTATCTTTAGGTTAATTTTTTGGCTTTGGGGGTAGGAAAACGGGCTGCTTATTCGTTATATATATAGAATGAGCAAAGAAAAGACGGAAATAGAAGAATTATATATCGGCAGCTATCAGCGGTTGTTGGCGAAGGCAAGGCAGATGCTGAAGGACGACAACGATGCGAGTGATGCTGTGAGTGATGTGTTCGCCAGAATAGCGGAAGGCTCGATGAAACTGCCTGAAGGGCATGAGGAGAGCTATCTGATGACAGCCATCCGCAATCTCTGCATAGACCGCATCCACAGACTGACGCTTCGCGAAAAGATGGAACGCAGACTGACACTCTCTGACCCCGGCATGACAACCGTCGACAGCGGGCGGGAACGGTTCACAGAGATGATCGACTATGCGGAAAGCGTCTTTCCCAAGCAGACGTGGTGCGTGTTCCGGTTGCGTTTCGACGAGGGACTGCGATACCAGGAGATAGCCGGACGGCTCGGCATCAGCGAAAGAACCGTTTACAAACACCTGGCCAAAGCCCTCACAAAACTGAAAGAGAAATTTAATCCTACAAGCATATGAAAGATATCGAACAACTGCTCAGAATGACAGAGCGTCCGCAGGACTATACGGACGAGGAGCTGCAACAACTGATGAGCGACCCCGACATGCGGGCATATTATGAGCTGATGGTGAAGGCTGAAGAAGGCTTTACCCTTCGGAATACCAAGCGCGACAAAGCCAGACGACTCTGGAAGATCGCCGCCATGTTCGTCGGCATCCTGTTGCTGTCGGGCATCACCTTCGCAGCCGTGCAAATCATGAGGAGTCAGGATCCAGCTGTCGGGAGTCAGGACGCTGTAGTATCAGCCAACACCCGATACCCATCACCCAACACCCCACTCTCCGAATCCGACACCATCCGCACCTTCGAGAATACAGAACTGCAACAGATACTCGACGAGCTGGCAGACCATTACCATCTGGAAGTGGACTACCGCAATGAGCAATCCCGTCATATCCGCCTGTACACCAAGTGGAACACCTCAGCCCCACTGAGCCAGATGGTAGAGCGACTGAACAGCTTCGAGAAGGTCAGCATCCGCCAGACCCAAAACCAGATCATCGCAGAGTAGTCATGAAACGCATCCTGTACCTTATTATTTTATGCACCTTCAGCACCTTGGCTCAGGCACAGCTCACGTTTCAGGGAACCTCGCTCTCAGAGGCATTGATAGAGCTCGACAAATCATCGAAGCATTACGACATCTCCTTCGTCTATGACGAGTTGGAGGACTTCACCGTGACCAAGACCGTGAAGCGGGGCCGCTCGTTGCCCGATGCCGTGCGCGAAGTCTGCGGATTCTATCCCGTCAGAATCAAAGTCAAGGGACGTGACATCCTCGTGGAGTGCATCCAGAAAGACCGCACAAAACTCATGGGGCGGATCGTTGGGCCAGACCGCCAGCCCGTTGCTTACGCCAACATCACCCTCTTTCCCCCAACCGATTCTGTATATATTGGTGGCGGTGTGAGCAATGAGGCCGGCGACTTCGTGATTCCCTGCGGGGCAGAGCGTGCGAGGGTCAGAATCAGTTGTGTGGGCTTCAAGACCATCGAGCGGGTGATGGCTATCGGCGATGCAGGCACCATCCGTATGCAATTGGAGAACAATTACCTGGACAACGTCACCGTGAGCGGACGAATGCCTGTCATCCGCAGTCAGACAGACCGTCTACAGTATATTGTGAGCAACGATGAGTTTGCCCGAGGGCTCAATGCCCAGGAACTGCTCAGTCGTGTGCCGATGGTGAGCATGGCCGGAGGGCGCGCTATGATTCTTGGCAAGGGCCCGGCCCGCTTCATGCTCAACGGCCGTGTCACGGAGATGGGCAACGAGGCCATCCTGCAGAAGCTATGGACCCTGCGCTCTGAGGATATCGAGCGCATCGAGGTGATTTCCATTCCATCGGGTCGCGACATGATGGAGATGGGTGGAGGCTATATCAACATCGTGATGCGGCGCGACCAGACACTCGGCTGGCGAGGCGACATCAGCGCGGAAGCAGGCTATAGCGACGATTGGAGCGAGCGAGGCAGCGCCTCTGTCAGCTATGCCTCCAAGATGTTCGACATGACAATAGATGCCCAGGCTGGACGTATGACACAGACAACAGATAACCTGACGAATTACCGTATTCATGTATGGGATGAGGATTATATGAAGGGCGTCTCGAAAACCAGTACCACACAGACAGACAAGGAAATGACAGCCAATCTGATGCTTCGCTGTCTTCCCATTAAGAATCTGGAATTTGGGGCGATGCTATCATGGCAGGCCCTCTGGCCGGAGAAAAGAAGCAAAGGTGGATTATCCTATACATATCAATCCCCTTTGCTTAAACCATTAGTAAATTATTCATTATGGTCTGAGGCAGAACTGGAACCCGACGACAATACACAAAACAAGAGTCTGACCGCCTATTGCGACTGGCGACTCGACTCAAAGGGGAAAAAGCTTAGCTTCACTTACAACAATTTCAAAAAGGATGACGATGCAAAGACTCATGTCTGGTACGAAGCCCCTTCAGACTTGGAACCAACGAGAGAGGTTTTATGGAAAAGCGCTGTAGACTATCACATTCAGTCTGGCAGGCTCGATTTGTCGCTGCCGTTCCTTTTTGTGACCATCGATGCTGGTGCATCCTATACAAGCATTAACAATAAAGGTCATTTATCCTACACACCCAAAAATTACAATCATCTTCATGACACTCTTTCTTTCAATTTGAATGACTTTGATTATCAGGAGAAAACAAAGGCGGCTTATCTTTCACTTCATCATGAGTGGGACAAATGTGCCTTCAAAGCGGGGCTCCGTTATGAGCATATCGATATAGATAGAGAAAAAGACAGCAGATATGACAACATAGCAAGATACGGCGACGACTATAATTTTTTTGGCAGGTTTTTTACACGTAACTACTGGCTACCGTCGTTCAGTTTCTCTGTCAAACCGAAGATTGGGCATCAGATTGGTCTCAGTTGGGGAACAAGTACCATACGCCCTAACTTCTATGACCTCAACCCGCTTTGTATCTATAAGACAGGTTTTGAATATTTTACGGGTCGTCCCAACTTAACGCCCAGTCGGACGAGCGACATAGAACTAAGCTATCATAACCATCATGGACTATTTGCCTCTGGCTATCATCATCATATCAGTAACATGGTGGATTATAACACAATACTTGCAGTTTCAGATCAAGTCGTTGTGAGTTCATCTCCTGCGAATATAGGCAGAGTCGACCGGACCGGACTCTATCTCCGCTATCAGCACCAACTCATCCCCAGTCTCCTTGCCGCAGCCGAGGGCGAAGCCTACTATCAGGATTTTGAATCGACGTGGTCGGGCATACAAGATCTCTATGGATGGGGCGAGCGTTTGGGCCTGTCTATCGACTGGTACCTGAACCGTCAGCATACACTTCTGCTGAATGCCCGCTATCAGCATTGGTTCTCTGACTATACCGGCATCACCAATACCGACAGCTACGGCTATTTCTACTTTGCCTTGCGCTATTCGATGCTGGATGATCGTCTGAAGCTCTCCCTCGTGGCCAATGATCCATTCCATCAGTTTGTCACTGATGAAACCATGAATAATAATTGGATAAATACTAGCAAGAGTGACCAAACGAGTCAGCTCAGCCACACCAACCATCACGCGCACTATATCGCCCTCACCGCCACCTACTCCCTTGGTGGCAAGAAGGTCCGCCATATCCATCATGACATAAAGGACACTGAGCGCCAGCGAGCTGAAAAGAAAGAATATTAATTTATAAAAACAACCACGCGACATCGTTCTTGTCGAGGACTATCTCTGCATTAACTATCCTAATGACAATCGGATAGAGTTTATTGATAGAAAATCATTCTTGTCAGTGAAAAGAATTGATACGAAAGATGTTTGGGGAGAACAGGGTGTTGGCCCGCGCAGACTGCTTCACGCCAATCAAAGCATATACGTGTCGTTTGATGCCGGCTATGTGGGGAAACTAAATGATAGGACATTCTCTGCAGAGGGTATAAGACAAGCAGGTTCCTACCCTGAAGGCATGGCTTTCAGTAATGGACTGATTGTGGCAAACTCTGATAGAGGCAGAGGGAACGCATCCATTGGCTTCATAGAAATGCTCAGTTTTCCCTCACTGAACAGAGTGACATCCGACCTTTTGATTTGTCCCACAGACATTCTTTTGATAAATGGTGGCCAATACTATCTTGACAAAGGAACGGTTGACAAGGACGGCAACCAGATTCAGACCGGTGTCAGAAGTATGAGAAGAGGAGAGATCGTAAATGTTATGGATGCCACGCTATTTACGCGGGTAAACGGACGGTTGTTTGTGGTCAATGCGCCTAAAACGATTCCCGAAACACCCGTTACATTCGGTTATTATGATACGGACACTCAAAGCTCTGGAACATTCGACGCCGACGGTCTGGAGAATCCTTCTGCCATGGGATTTGATGAAATCGACAGGCGTGTATATGTGGCTTGCAATGGGAAAGATGGTAACAGCGGATATGTCAATATATACTCCGTTGAAGGAAAGCTGGTCAGAAGAGTTGAAACGGAATCTCACCCCATTGCCTTCGCCGTCAGCTATGGTTCTGAAGAAGTAGAGTAGAAAATTACACAGTAGGTAATCGGCTTGCCGCTTGCTACCGCAGGGACGCAAGAACCGACCCTACTGTGTAAAATTTCACAGAAATATTTGGGAGTGTCAGAGATAGTTCGTACCTTTGCATGATTTTTGCAAAAAACAGCATATAAAAAAATGAAGAAACTATTTATACTGATGGCCATTGCCTGCTGGACGGCAGACCTGATGGCTCAGAACCAAACTGGTAGGTTATCCATCAAGCCAATGGCAGGCGTGAACTTTTCAGGTTTTGGCAATGCTACTGCAGACATCTATAACATGAAGGTGGGATTTACAGGCGGAGCTGAATTTGAATATGACTTTAATCCTATTCTTGGATTGTCGTTAGGACTCATCTATTCTCAGGAAGGAGCGAAAGTTGACGGTAGACTGGATGGGGTGGTGATAGATGAAAACGGTGACACATGGATGACTTCGACAAGTATGGACGGCAAACTGAACTGCAGCTATCTGAACCTGCCACTGTTGGCCAATTTCAATATCCCGGCCATCAAAGGTCTGACGTATAAGGTCGGTTTTCAGGTCGGTATACTGGCAAGTGATAAAATGTCGACGAAAGGAATGATTGTCATGCTGAATACGAATTCTTTTCCAAGTAGTTCTTTTACCATCAGTGACGGCCGGACCCCCAATCAGATAATGAACTATAGCACTGAGATGTCTGATGTCTGTAAATCCATCGACTTTGGCCTTCCGATAGGTCTGTCGTATGAATATAAGAATATCTTTCTGGATGCCCGATATTACTTCGGCCTGACAAAGATCGACAAGACCGACAATCCTGATACGGCCCGAAATCAGTACCTCAGTATCACATTAGGTTATAAATTCCATCTTTAAATCACGAAAAAAGTATGAATATGAATAAGATCTGGCTTATCGCCATATTGGCACTTGGATTCATGACATCATGTAACGACGATGATGACAGCGACAAGGTGAACGATGGAAACTTTATTGTCACCAGTCAGCCATTGTCCGTAGGCCTTACGTCTGTTGTATTGGCAGGAGAGTTTTATCCTGAAAGAATACCATCAGAATACGGTACCCAAAATACCCCACTAAGTCTGGGAATAGAGATTTCGCTCATAGAGGAGTTCTATGATGGAAGTGTATACCCCGTTTACGCCCGAGGAATCCAGGGCAATCGCATGGAAGTGACTCTTTATGGCCTTAGTCCCGGCACGAAATATTACTACCGTGCATTTATCGACATGGGTACCATGAAACTGTACGGGGAGAGACAGTCGTTTACGACACCTGCTTTGCAGCTCGCCTGCAATGTCGACGATCCTACCGACATCTCCTTCACCAAAGCTTCCTTCACCATCCGCTCTAATGAGGCGGCATCAGCATTATTGTCCGAGGGCTTCATCTTTGGTGTGGCCTACGCTACGAACAAGGATCTTTTCTCAAAGCCACAAAACAATGTCAATGACTGGACAGGAATCGTGTTCCAGGAAATAGGATATACCAGCGAACCCGTTACAGTTTCCGCTGACAACCTGGAATCAGGACAGACGTATTACTATTGTGCTTACACAGCCAGCAAAGATTATACAGTCTGTCAGTTCGGTCCTGTGAAGAGTTTCACCACTGAAAGCATAGACGGATTGCTGGCTATCGATACTGTCAATGCTAAGTTCATCGTGGCTGAAGTAACTGGTCACACAACGTTTCCAGAATCGGCAAAAGGCATCCAATACCTCTTCAACTATTCTCAGATTGATGTCCTTTACAAAAATGGAGACAAGGTCATTATGAACGTTGACGGAAACAGTCTTACGGCTGTGGTACAGAATCTTAACCCGAACCATCGTTACGAGTGTTGGATTTCCGTCGTGCAAGATGGAAGCACGATCGTTCAAAGCGAGAAGAAGGAATTCGAAACCCAGAATCCTGGCGATTACATCCTGTTGGACGATGCCACAGATATTACCGCTAACTCAGCTGTCGTCAACTGCACGCTTTCTCCCTATGCTTTCGAAGAGCCCCAGAGCATTGCTTTTGTATATTTCGGTCAGGACAAGAACAATCTGATCAGATCGGCAACAGCAAGGCTCAATGGTGACCATCTGACGGCAAATCTCATCGATCTGCAACCAAACACCACCTACTATTACAGTGCTCAGGCATTGTGTGTTCTTGGTTTTGGTTATGGTGATTGGTTCTATTCCGGCATCAAGAGTTTCAAGACGCTTCCAAAATAAATTTAAAAGGGCTGTCTCGAACGACAGCCCTTAACATTTTCCATGAGCCAGCATTAGTTGCCGGTGCTGCTTCCTTATTATCTACCTACAGTCGAAGAGGATCTTCCTGCGGTTATCCTTCGGCCTCACCGCGAAGTGAACCCAATAGGTAGTGCCGCGCTTCTCTTGGATCAGCTCGTCGAACACCCAGCCGTTTTCGTCAGCCGTATCGAGCAGCAGGCAGGCATAGCGGATCATCTGCTCCGGGCCATAACACCTGATATCCACCGCGCAACCCGTCAGATGGTTACTTCCCTTCGCTCCCCCACACTTCATATTCACCTCCTCACTCCGATACCCAGACGAAATCACGATGGGAATTTCCCCTCCTGAGTAGGAGGGGTCAGGGGTGGTCTGATCCCGCGAACTTCTGCTGTCACTTCTGCTATCACTTCTGCTATCGTTCAGACCCCCTCTTGCTCCCCCTCGCTCCAGCTCTGCTGGCTTGCTACCGGAGGGACGCAAGAACTTAGGGGGAGAAACCCCATCGCCATAGCGCGTATTGTATCGTTCTCTCAGGATCTCTAACCACCCGCAGATTCTACGAAGATTCTCTATCGCCTCATGGCTCGGAATATTCCCATCCAGCGTATAGTAGCTGGTCTTTGTTAACTCTCCCAGCGTAAAATGCGGGGAGAGTTTCATGCTTTTATTAATACTTACTTCATTCATAACCGTTACTTATTTTGTTTCATTCCCTTATTGGGCGCTTTTTTAAAACTGAGATCTGAGTTTTGAGACACATGGTGCCTGCCAATCCAAACCGAAATCATATGCCTTGTCTTACTGGTGTTCAAGCCAACCTTTTGTCTGACTTGAGCCGCATCATCAAGCGTAAATTCATCCGGCAACAGATCCAACAAACTTTGAGGTCCACGCTTCGAGACCGGGATATCATCATCCGCATGGCGAATCTGGTCGCCCCAGATTGTCATCTTCAAGTACAAGTCGTAGAACAGACTCCAACGACAGAACGATTCGATAGCCTTTTCCCATTTCATCCCGTTGGCCGCATAGAGCAGACACCCCTTCCGGAAGGCAGCAACTAATGCACGATGTGTCAGATTGTCGAAGACATGATCCTGCGACAGACGGGCAAACTCGGCACATTCGTTCTTCAAGCGTCTGGCCATTCGCCTGGCCTCCTGACAGTCTATCTCACCCGTAGCGGCCTTCAGGTTGTCGATATACGGCTTCAGCGCATCGTCGTATGCCTGATCGTATCTACCGAACACAGCGATATCGGCGCCATATTCGTCTTCGTCAACGGGGATCGTTGCCAGAGTGAGACGCGAGATTGGCCCGTCCGTCAACACGAATCGGAAATATCTGATGGCCTTCGAGATGGTCGTGTTCGCGTTCCAGTTCAGGTGCAGGCAGCCATCGCCCATCACACTTTGCACACTGGCGCGGTCGGAACCGTAGTCATTGCCCTCATCGTCACACAGTTTCATTGTGGTAAACTGATTGGCCCTACCCGACTTTGCCTCTATCTGGTCCCATTGCTCCAGTTCGTTGAGCCTCACGTAAAGTGGTGCACTGTCGGCCTCGTCCATGCGTTGCACAAGAGCGGCCTTCGTAATGTCCGCTTTGATATTCTGTATAATCAGACCTTCTGGGCGTTGGGGCTTCTGTTTGTTGCCAGCCTTACTGTTATACTCATCGTTGAACTGCTTCAGACGCTGACGATTTACACGGTCTCGCGCCTTCATGTCGGCGATAAGATGAGTGAGAGGTTGCTTCGTGCAGGAGTCCTTACCGCTACCCGTCGGAGCCACGACCAAGCAATTGATCCTTAGCTCGCGCACCTGATTGTCGATATAGACGAAGCTGAGTTTCTGCGGATAGGTGGCCAGCGGCGGAAACATGGCCTGCGCCACCGTTGCCTTATACTCCTGAGGTGTGTTCTGAAGCACGGTCTTCACCAACTTCGGCAGCGTCGCGGGTATCGCCGGTGGTTCCTTACTCGCAAATAGTTTCGAGAGTGCCGATGTGGGTTGCTGACTTCCATCATCCATCTTACATCTTCCATCATCCATCTTCCATCTTCCATCATCCATCCTCTTACTTTCCTTGAACACCCGCTTCTGAAACTGCGACAACCTCTGATTCTTGTTATAATAATCGGTATAATAAGCCGTCACCAGTTGTCGGATGTTTTCATCATTCCAGTGTTCCGGCATCAGATCTTTCAGCACCCCGAGCGTCTCGCCTTCCGTCAACAACTGGTTACAATGACTCAGCACCACCTTCACCGAGTTGTGCCGTCCGCCCTCATTCAGGAGATCCGCCTCCGTCACATCC